>Ga0209105_100278_pt1 | contig 17540 bp, 16 predicted proteins | sample SedPBSmetaG_FD_184158 | JGI IMG/M metagenome (GOLD analysis project Ga0209105, IMG submission 184158) | Freshwater sediment bacterial and archeal communities from Indian Creek, Illinois, USA to study Microbial Dark Matter (Phase II) -... | ecosystem: Environmental > Aquatic > Freshwater > Creek >...
ATAAGGTTCCCAGAGTCCTGAAGCTGGCCGGTTTTGAGCCGGATATCTATCTTGATATTCGTGATGGACCATGATTACCATAAATTAACTACAAAATATTTGTGCAGTAGGGTGTTGAATGCCCGTTAGAAATCTGTAAAGATAAATTTACAAAGCTGTAAAAAAATTATTACAGGTTTGCACAAAAACGGATCAAACAGCAGATGAACATATTATGAGGGGAGGGGGATAATTGTATGGACTCAGCTGGTAAATGCGCAGATGAGAATAGTTCATTGAAGCTTGACGGCGTAAAGAAGCGCTACCGGGAAGTAGAGTCTGCCCTGGAGAATTCTTTTGACGGAGTAATGATTACCAGCAATAAAGGAATAGGCATGCGCGTAAATCCTGCCCTGTTGCGTTTAACGGGGTTGGATGAAAAGCGCTTTGTCGGTAAAAAAATTGATAGTTTAACCAGAGAAGGTTTTTTTGCTTATGAACCTATTACGATAAGGGCCCTCCGGGAAAAGCGTATTGTGACAGGCTTACAGGAGATTAACACGGGAAAAGCTGTTACAGTAACCGGTGTTCCTGTAGTGAACAATAATAAAAAGATCATCAGGGTTATTACTAATGTGCGCGATCTGATGGAATTAAACCGTCTCAAAGAGGATATGGAAAAGTCGCAGGAACTGCTGCTGCGCTACCACTCTGAACTGGCTGCGCTGCGTTTTGAAATTGCCAAAAGCCAGCATATTATTGCGCAAAGCGAGGATATGCTAAGCGTGCTGGAAACCGCTTTTTATGTGGCAAATTCGGATGCGAATATTCTGATCCTGGGTGAATCGGGAGTGGGCAAAGATGTGATTGCCCGTTTTATTCATGTCAACAGCCACAGGGAAGGGAAAGGCGGGTTCATTAAAGTTAACTGCGGCGCAATACCGCGTGAGCTCATGGAATCGGAGTTTTTTGGCTATGATAAGGGAGCGTTTACCGGGGCACGTCAGAATGGGAAAAGGGGATATTTTGAACTGGCTGACGGGGGGACGCTTTTCCTTGATGAAATAGCCGATCTGCCGCTGGATTTACAGGGAAAGCTCCTGCATGTCCTGGAAGAGAAAGAGATAATCCGTGTTGGCGCGGAGAAACCCATAAAGGTTAATGTTCGCATAGTGGCGGCGACAAATAAGGATTTGGAGGAGATGGTAGCAGCTAGAAACTTCCGCAGGGATCTTTTTTATCGTCTTAATGTTGTTCCCATAACAGTGCCTCCGCTGCGTGAAAGGAACGAGGATATTTCTGCGCTGCTGGCACATTTCCTGGCACAATTTAATGAGAAATATAACGTTTAAAAGTCTTTTTCCCGTGAGGTTTTGCATCTTCTGCTGCATTATACATGGCCCGGCAATGTCAGAGAGCTGAAAAACCTTGTGGAAAGGATGGTAATCACCACCAGGGACGCGGTGATACAACCGGAGCACCTTCCCCAGGCCATGATTGCCCAGGCTAAAGGCTGCCCGCCGGTTGCTATCCTGTTTATGGAAAATGATTATTTGCGTGAACAGCTGCGTTCAAAGAATATGAAGGCAATTCTCGATGAAGTAGAGCGCAAAATAATATTGCTGGCCATAAATGAACATAAAAGTTCCAGGAAGGTAGGAGAGATTTTAGGCATTTCCCATTCCTCCGTTATTAACAAGTTGCGTAAATACAGGCTTATCTAATAATACGTAAAATTTTTACACAGAACTGTCAAATAAATTATTTTTAATTTATTTTTTATTTCTTTCTTAAACCAAAAGTTAATCCAGGCAACCATTAGTTGCTTGGATTGTTCTATATCTGTGCGCCGTTGCAGATAAAATATTTTGAAAATAAACTATTGGCACAATAATTGCGTGTTAATTAAGAAGAGGGCTGTCCTGTCCCGGGATTGCTGCGATAGGCCCGAAGGCAAAACCGGGGCATGTGCATAGGCAGCACAGATTTATAACTAAAATTATGGGAGGCTCGACTGATCATGAAGAAGCGGTTTCCGGTGGTATGCTTGAGCGTGTGCCTTATGTTCCTGTTGTTGGTGACGTTGTTAGGAGGGTGTGCTCCAGCCCCGGCCCCAGAACCTGTCCCCCCAGCTGATGCTCCTGCGGCAGAGCCGCCTGCGGGAGAACCGATTATTATTGGTTCTGCTCTACCTATAGGATTTCTTTACGGCTGGGCGGCGGAGCGGGGAATAAGGCTGGCAGCGGAGGAGATTAATGCGGCCGGCGGCGTCGATGTGGGAGGGGTGATGCGTCCCCTCAAGGTTGAGGTTTTGGATACACGGGATCTGGAGCCGGGCGTGCCGACCAGCGATGCGCTAATGGCAGTGGAAAAGCTGATCCTGGAGAGAAACGCCGATTTTCTGATCGGTGGACCTGCCCGTTCGGAAGCGGCACTGGCAGTCATGGATCTGGTCGGCAGGCATAAAACACCAACTATTTTTACCACGGGCTTTTTATCTGGCAGGTTCATGGAAAGGATGAAGGAGGACTATGATACGCTTAAATACTCCTTCAGGATTAGCAGCACAGCCGGAACGATGGTCGGCGAAATGCTTACCCTTTTTGATTCCCTGCAAAAAGACAGAGGTTTTAATAGAGTGGCCATTAAAGTGCAGGATGTGGCCCATGCCCGCGGCGGAGGCGATATTATGGCAAAACAGCTTGCCGACAGGGGCTGGTATGTTACCGGTCCGGAGATCTATCCCACGGGAACAATGGACTTTTCCCCCGGTATCTTTAACGCTAAGGATTTTGGAGCCCAGGTGTTATTTGTCTGGATGGATATGCCCGAAAGCTCCATCTTAATACGACAGTGGTACGATATGCAATTACCGGCCATCCCCATCGGCTTTATCAATGCCGCGGAGCAGCCGGGTTTTTGGGAAGCGACCGGGGGCAAAGGTGAGTTTACCGTGGCGCACCTGGTCAATGCCGGAAACGCGCCCAGTGAAGCTACTCCGCTGACCATGGACTTTGTCAGGGCTTACGAGCGAAAATGGGGCCTGGAGCCTGAAGGCTACGGCACCTCTTCCAGTTACCAGGCGGTTTATACGCTGGTTGATGCCATCGAGCGGGCAGGGAGCCTTGACCCCGGTGCCGTTGTTGAAGCTCTGAAGGCTACGGATATGGTCGGCGTATACGGCAGGGTAAGGTTTGATGAGCAGCATCAGATTATCGCCAGCCTTGACCCGGCAGAGGGTGCCATACCTCAGATTATCCAGTGGCAAGCCGGCAGGCGGGAAACGGTTTTCCCGCCTGCTATTGTCACGAGTGAACTCAAACTGCCGCCCTGGATGCAATAACTGCAATACTGTAATAAAACGATCTCTTAACCGGTGTGCCCGAGTTCTTTCCCCGGTAACGATAGACAACCGGGTACACCGGTTTAATAAGATTCTTTTGCGAAATTGTCTGGAAGGAGGGAAACTGTCAGGTGGAAATAGTTATCTACGGAATCGTAAACAGCATCATTCTAATCTTGATGTCCTCTGGCTTTGCCCTTGTTTATGGCGTGAGCAGGGTGCCAAACTTTGCTCATGGGGCACTTTTTATCTTAGCCGGCTATATGGCTTGGGTATTTCTTAACCGCTTTAACCTTCCCTATATCCTGGCTGTTCTGCTGGCGCTTGTCATCGTTACCGTCATAGGTGCCCTGCTATACCGTATTATAATTGTCCGTGTGCGTGGTATGCGGACATCGGAAATTATTGTTTCCCTTGGTGTTGGCATTGCTATTTTGGAATACCTGCGCTGGTCAGGTCTGCGTGGTATGGCCGTTATGCTGCCTCCTTTTATCTCCGGTTCTACCAGCATTCTGGGGGTTGTCATTGATTATCAGCGCCTGTTTATTGTTATCGGAGGGTTGGGATTGCTGGCTTTCCTCTGGTCTTTTACCGCTTACACAAAGACAGGCCTGGCCTTGAAGGCGATCGCGCAAAATGAGCGGGCTGCGCTGGCCCTGGGCATTGATTCGGATATGGCCGCCACGGTAGCTGTGGCCCTGGGGGCGCTTTTTGCCGGGATAGCCGGTATTTTTATCCTCCCCATAGGGAATATTGTGGTGGAGCTGGGTTATGATGTATTAATCTTTGCCATTGCCGTAAGTGTTTGCGGGGGGGTCGGCAGTTGGAAAGGGGCGGTATACGCTTCTTTTCTTATCGGTTTTGCCCAGATACTGACGGTCAGCTATATTGCCGCCCATTACCATTTCGTTGTGGCTTTGCTGGTAATTATCCTTGTGCTGATTATAAAACCTTCCGGCTTGTTTGGAAGGCAGAAGGAACTTGAAGAGAGGGTGTGAATATGGCTGAACTACGTAAAGAAAGGCTTGATCGCGGTGTAAAGGTTAGAACTGATTCCATTTATGCCGTCTCTTCCATGAAAGAGATAATGTTTTTGATTGGTCCCGGCTTGGCCCTTGTCATTATCCTGCTGGTGCTGCCCCTGCTGCTGTCGCCTTACTGGGAGAGAGTCTTAGCCTTAACGGGTGTATATGTGCTGCTTTCCATCGGTTTTGGTTTCCTGGCCGGCTATGTGGGCATGGTTTTTCTGGGGGGAGCCTTATTTGTGGGTGTGGGCGGATATATTTCTGGGCTGCTCAATACTGTCGGTGTCCCCATCTACCTTTCCATTCCCTTGGCCACGCTGTTGGGTGCCCTCCTCTGCACGCTGGCTTTCTTACCCTGTTTACCGCTGCGGGGGATCTACTTTACCATGGTGAGCTTTGTTTACCCCCTTCTTGCTGCCAGGCTGATCGCCGCAACCGGGGTTTTTGGAGGGACGGACGGCCTGCCTGGGTTGGATGTCTTTCCTAATAAATGGGTATCACTCTATCTTATAGTTGGTGTGATCCTGGTGGTTGTATTCGCTATCTCCCGCTTGGTAAATTATAAAGATATCGGTCTGGTGTTGCGTGGTGTGAAGGACAATGAACAGGCGATTAAAGCATCGGCCCTGAATTTAACCTGGTATAAAGCACAGGCTGTTTTTATCACTGCGGTCCTGGGTTGTTTCGGGGGAGCTTACCTGACGCACCTCTACGGCTGGGTGGGCATGTCCCTTTTTGCTACCGAATTTTCCAGCCTGCCGGTGGCTGCAACCGTGGTGGGGGGCATCAGCACCGTATTCGGACCGATGATGGGAGCCTTTTTACTGGTGCCTATTTCCGAGGCGTTGCGGGAGTTTGGTACACTGCGCATCGTTTTTTATTCGGTTATTATGGTATGTTTTGTGGCCTTCTGGACGGAAGGTCTTGTGGACTACCTCAAGCGCAAGTATGAACAATTTGAACACTGGGTGAAGGTGTGAGCTATGGACAAAAATATCATACTTCAGGTCGAAAAAGTCAGCAAGAAATTTGGCGGTGTCAAGGCTGTGGACGAAGTCAGCTTCACCCTGAAAAAGGGTGATGTGCTGGGGGTTATCGGACCGAACGGTTCGGGGAAGACGACCCTGAGCAACCTGATTACCGGATTTGTGGAAAAAGACAGTGGGATAGTATTATTTAAGGGACAGAATATCAGTAGATGGGCGCCTCACAAGATTGCCGATGCCGGGCTGGCCAGGACTTTTCAGGTAATGCGGCCTTATCCCACCCTGGCGGCGTATAAAAATATTATTCCGCCGCTCTATTCGCCCCGGGCCAGGCGAACAGCCAGAGGCAAACTTGGCGATCGCAGCGCGGTGGCCATTGATATTCTGGAAGAAGTGGGCTTTGAACGGGATGCCCGTGTGCCCTACAAGCTTGCCGGCACCCTTCCCCTCGGTTACCTCAAGCGACTGGAACTGTGCCGCTGCCTGGCCCTTCGACCGGAACTGATCATTTGTGATGAGGTTTTTTCCGGGTTGAGCATGTCGGAGATAGCCAGTATGGTTCCGCTGATGAAAAGGCTGCAGGAAAGCGGTATAACGCTTATCATGGTGGAACACCGTTTAAGAGAGCTCTTTAAAATTGCCGACAGGGCCATTGTATTGAACTTTGGGGCAAAAATTGCGGAAGGGTCTCCCGGGGAGATTTTCAATGACGATAAAGTGAAAAAGGCTTACTTCGGAGGGGAGGATGACTATGTCTTCGCAAAATAGTTATATCTTGGAGGCAAAAGATCTCCTCGTTTTTTATGAAAATGCCGTTGCCATCAACAACGTATCACTCAAGTGTCTGAAAGGAAAGATAACCGGCATTTTCGGAGCCAACAGCGCCGGGAAATCCACCTTAATGAGCGTAATTTCCGGTCTCATTCTGGATCTAAAAATAAAGGAAGAGAGAAAAGGCGGAGAGAGAATTTCCTGGTTTGGTGAAATTATTTATAACGGGAATAACATTATCAATATTAAACCCAGTGAGAGGGCCCGCATGGGAATAGTCCTCTGCCAGGAAAGAAGACAGGTTTTTCCGGAAAGCAGTGCCCTGGAAAATCTTAAAATCGGCGGCTACCTGGCAAGCAAGGGACAGGCCAGGTATACGATGGAATATGTTTTAAAACTATTTCCTGAGTTGAAAAAACTTTTGCACAGGGAGGCCGGTTTTCTAAGCGGAGGCGAGCAGCAGATGCTGGCGATCGGCAGGGCGCTCATGGCCCAACCTAAGATGCTGCTGCTGGACGAACCGTTGCTTGGTCTGGCTCCTGCTGTGGAGGTCAGATTGGCCCAGGCTGTTAAGGAGATCAACAAACAAATGGGTATTACCGTGGTGTTGAGTGAACAGTACGCCAGGCCGGTATTTCCTATTATTGATTATGGCTATGTCCTGGAAAACGGATCGATTGTCCTGGAGGGTTCTTCGGCGGAATTAATGGACAATCCCGATGTGCTGGCCGCATATTTTGGGATGTAGCGTCTTGATCGCGAAAATGTGGGGGTGCTTAAATTGAAAGGTGTTCAATCCATAGATGAAGAGGTAATTACCGGTTTTGAGCGGATCGCGCATAACCACCCGGACAAAGTGGCGCTGGTTTATCTGGGAGAAAAGTATACCTATAAACAGCTAAAAGATTTAATTTACAGCTTTGCCACAGCCTTGTATGAGATCGGTGTAAGGGATAACGATAAGGTCATGCTTTACATTTCCAATTGTCCCCAATGGCTGATCGCTTACTTTGCCGTACAGAAAATCGGCGGCATTCCTGTTCCCACATCGCCAATCTATACACCGTTTGAGATTTCCTATCAACTAAATGACTGCGGGGCGGAAACGATTATCTGCCAGGATACCAATTTCGGTTATGTGAGCGAAGTCTTTGATAAAACGCCGCTGAAGCGGGTTATTTACACCAACCTGGTGGACCTTTTACCCCGCTGGAAAAAAGCAATCGGCTGGTTTTTTAATAGGGTACCATATGGTGCTGTGGAGAAAAAGGAAAATATATTTTATTTCAATGATCTGCTAAAAAAATACCCGCCCAATCCACCGAAGGTGCGAATAAATCCCCGTGAGCACCTGGCATATATACTCTATACAGGCGGGACGACGGGCGTGCCTAAAGGTGTCCCCGGAACCCACAGTGGGATGGTTTCTTACGTAAAAGACTACTATCATGTTATTGAGGGTTACGTTTCCGAAGGTGAAGACAGATTTCTTCTGGTAAACCCCCTTTACCACATCATGGCAAACGGAATGTGCATGGGTATTGCCCTGACATTGGGTAATCCTACCGTCCTCATGCCTATTCCCAATGTTGATGCCATCCTGGAAGCAATCGGAAAGTACAAAATTACCCTGCTATTGGGAGTGCCAACGCTCTACCGTATGATCCTGGAAAATGACAGGCTGGGCATGTATAACCTTTCTTCCCTTAAATATTGCTGGTGCGGTGGGGATGTACTGCCGGTGGAGGTGTTCAACCGGTTTAAGGAGTTAACGGGTCTGCCTTTATACCAGGTGTACGGTTCCACGGAGGTGGGCCACCTTGCTCTGAGCTCCATGGGTAGTGAACCGGCGCCGCAGAGCCTTGGTATTCCCTTTGCTTCCAGGGAAGTGAAGATTGTGGATCCTGAAACCCTGCAGGATGTGCCTGATGGTGAAGTGGGAGAACTGCTTGTAACCTCGGAGTTTATTCTGGATTACTGGAAAAAACCGGAAGAAACGGCCGAGTCATTTGTTTGGATTGGAGATAAAAGATGGTACCGTATGGGTGACTATGTGAAACGGGACCATAAGGGGGAGCTTATCTATGTTGACAGAAGGGCTGATGTAATTAAACATAAAGGTTACAGGGTTTCTGCTTCAGAGATTGAAGCAGTTTTGCAGGATCACGAGGCGGTGATCGGCGCCTGTGCTGTAGGTGTCGCCGACGAAAAAGTAGGAGAACGTATCAAGGCTATCGTAGTTTTGAAGGAGGATGCTCGTGGTGTTGGTGCGGCGGAATTGCTCCACTTTTGTCGTGATCGCCTGGCATCCTACAAGGTTCCCCAGTATATTGAATTCAGAGATATGCTTCCCAAGTCAAAAGTAGGCAAGCTTTTGCGCCGGGAGATCAGGGATGAGGAGCGCAGGCGGCAGGCATAACAGATATTGGTGAAGTGTCAAAACCCAAAGTATTTCTTAAAAACTTTAACTCATACATCAGCGCTGTATTTATACAAAGCTGATGTATGAAGCTTTTTGTGACTTTGCATATAGTTGTCATTTGCTGAGGTCTGTGCTATACTGCCTTATGCTTTTAATAATAACACACGTCGCCGGAGCTGTGCAGCAGTGCTCGGCAGGAGTTCTGCACAGCAATGAAACGGCGGAGGATAAACTATTTCAGGAGGTATTATAATGGCTGTTGTAACAATGAAACAATTGCTGGAAGCGGGGGTTCATTTTGGGCACCAAACCAGGCGCTGGAACCCCAAAATGAAGCGGTTTATCTTTACAGAAAGAAACGGTATCTATATTATTGATCTGCAGAAAACAGTGCGCATGATGGATCAGGCTTATCATTTTGTAAAAGATTTGACCATGCAGGGAGAAAAGATTCTTTTTGTGGGCACGAAAAAACAAGCGCAGGATTCTATCGCCGAAGAGGCTGATCGTTGCGAAATGCCCTATGTCAATCAGCGCTGGCTTGGCGGTATGTTAACTAATTATGCTACGATCAGTAAACGTATCAACCGGCTCAAAGAGCTTGAAAAAATGGAGGAAGACGGTCATTTTGAAGCCTTGCCCAAAAAAGAGGTTATTAAACTGAATCATGTGAAAGAAAAATTAATGAAATTTTTGGGAGGCATCCGGGAACTGAGGGAACTGCCGGGAGCGGTATTTATTGTTGACCCGCGGAAGGAAAAGATTGCCGTGGCGGAAGCGATGAAGCTGGAGATTCCCATTGTGGCTATTGTCGATACCAACTGTGATCCCGATGAAGTAGATTATATTATTCCCGGAAATGATGATGCCATCAGAGCAGTGCGGCTGATTACATCCAAGATAGCTGATGCTGTATTGGAAGGAAAGCAAGGCATGCAGATGGCGGAGAAAAAAGAGAGAGAAGAAAAAGAGGAAGCAGATGATTCCACTGAGCCAGAGGGTGAAAAGGAAACAGCAGGCGAAATTACTCAAGGCGAAGAAGAATTGGCCGGAATGGAAATTCCTGCTGGCTCATTTAACGAAGAAACACACTTGGGATAAGGAAGTGGTGCAAAATTGATTACAGCTGAGATGGTAAAAGAACTGCGCACTGTCACGGGCGCGGGTATGATGGACTGTAAAAATGCCCTTGTAGAGACGGGCGGCGATAGGGAAAAAGCAATTGCGCTGCTACGGGAAAAGGGTCTCGCCAGAGCCGCCAAGAAGGCAGGCCGGGTGGTGGCACAGGGCGTTGTCGATGCCTATATCCACCTCGGTGGGAAGGTAGGCGTCCTGGTGGAACTTAATTGTGAGACTGATTTTGTGGCAAAGACCGCTGAGTTTAAAGAATTGGCCCGGGACATATGCCTGCAGGTGGCGGCGACAAACCCTTCCTATCTGGTAAAGGAGGAAGTCCCTGCGGATATATTGGACAAAGAAAAAGAAATCCTGCGCGCGCAGGCGCTCCGTGAAGGAAAACCGGAAAAAATTGTGGATAAGATTGTTAACGGCAGGATCGAAAAATACTATCAGGAAAATTGTCTGATGGAACAATCATTTATTAAGGATCAGGATATAACTATCAGTAAATTAGTGGCTGAGAAAATTGCAAAATTGGGAGAAAATATGGTGGTACGCCGTTTTGTCCGCTTTGAAATAGGCGAAGGGCAAGCTGATGAAGCGAACTGTTAGCAAATAATAAATAATATATTTGATATATTTATCAAGGACGCTCCGCATTTTAGGCGTCCTCTGTTTTTAAGCTTGGTGCATAAATAGGAATGGTTGATCCCATATTTATGGCCTGAGAGATGGCCTGAGTCCGGTTTTTTACGCCCAGCTTGCGAAATATATTGCGAAGGTGTGTCTTTACCGTATCTACGGCAAGGTTGGTTGCCGTGGAGATCTCCTTGTTGGTCAACCCGCGGGCAAGATGATAGAGGATCTCCTGTTCTCGGGGAGTAAGCATCCGTTCCAGGCTCTGTTTTTCAGTTTCTTTGCGCATATGCGCCTCTTTAGTGTCAGATTCATCACTGACCCGTTTGCTCAGGCGCGTGTAATCACTGACAATTTGCTGAAATACGGCTTGATCAATTATTATTTCGCCACGATATACCCGGTTGATTGTATCCATTAGTTTCTCTCGCGTAATATGTTTAAGCAAGTATCCGGCAGCTCCGCTCTGGAGTGCCAGACGTATGGATTCGGTGTCTTCAAAGACAGTTAAAAAAATTACCTTTATATGCGGAAAATTCGCCAGTATTTTTCGCGCTGTTTCTATGCCGTTTATGTCCTTCATTTTAATATCCATCAAAATAATATCCGGGTTCAGGGATTTGGCCATACGCTGCGCTTCCTCGCTGCTGTGGCAACTGCCGACAATTTCAATCTCCGCGCAGTTTCCCAGCATTGCCACGAGCCCTTCCCTTACCATGGGATGGTCATCGACGATCAGGAGCTTGATGGTCACTCTTACCACTTCTCCCTTAAGACTTATTTATGTAAAGCTCCTTCCGCTTGTTCCGGAATGGGAATGGTTACGGAAATACGGGTTCCCTTTCCTGGCCAGGACTCAATTTTGCAGATTCCGCTCAACAAGAGTACACGCTCCTGAATACCGGCCAGTCCAAGACGTTCCTGATAATGACCGGTAGAAAGGAGTGAAGTATCCATGCCGGAACCGTTATCCTCCACAATAAGGGAAACTGTGTCATCTCTGTTGGTTAGTTCAACTTTTATGCTGCTTGCCCTGGCATGTTTAAGCACATTGGTAAGTGCCTCCTGCAGTATGCGAAAAAGTGTTATCTCAATGCGAGAGCTAAGGTTTTCCCCCTTCCCTTGAACTGATAAATCCACGGAAATATTATTTTTTTCCTGAAGGTTTTGCACGTATGATTCAACAGCAGGGAAAAGTCCATAATTATCCAGGATGATAGGGCGCAAATCGTACAACATACGCCGCATCTCCATGATTTGCTCATTAAGCAGTCTGGTTAAATCTCCCAGCTCCGCCTGCCACTCTGCGTTATAACCTTCCGCGGGCGGGGTAATACGCTGCAAGCGGTACCAGACAGCAATAAGAGACTGAATAATACCGTCATGAAGATCCGCAGCCAGTCTTTTGCGCTCGTCCTCCTGGGCAGTAATCATTTTGTTGACAAGTTGGTGCAAGATCTGTTCTTTTTGGCCAAGCATTTCAATTAACTGGGCATTTTCCATGGCGATAGCAGTAGCCCGGGCAATGGCAAAGATAATCTCTGTTTCTTCCTGGTTGAAGCCTCCTGTTTCCAGGGGACGGTCAACCTGCATCACACCGATCGTCCTGCCTTTACTGAGAATGGGGGCCAACACCATCCAGCCATAAGCGAAATCCCTGATAATCTCGGCAGTAAGCAGTCGTTTTCTGTTGGCCGGAGTGACAATAACCGGCTGCTGTGCTTCAACAACGCGGGTAATTGCCGGAAATGGTCTGGTACCGCGCAGGGCCTTGAATTTCTTTTTTAAAACAGGATCATAGCTTCCTACCCCTACAGCCGGGATGAGGGTTTGATCCTTATCATCAAGCAGATAGATACAGCTTTTGGCGGAAAAAAAATCAGCGGTAAGCTGGCACACAACATGCAGAACCTCACGGATGTCCAGCGTGGAACTGATTGTATTGATCATTTCCAGCCAGACAGCCAGCTTCCTCAGGTGAGGGTCTTTCTGCCTCTGAAAAAATGATTCCCGCAGCGTGTCAGCAATATGCCTGGCAACGGATACAGCCTTTACCAGCATGTACTGGGCAGTATGCCGCTGCGTGCCAAAAATGCCGATCTCCATAATACTCACAGGATCACCGGATTTAAGCACCACGGGTAATGTGGTGGCGACTACCGGCTGTAGCGGTTCGAGCATTTTATGGACTTTCTTGCCCTTTTTAGCAGTCAGGGCAAGAAATTTATTCAAGCTCAACTGTTGTCCGGCGTTTTTTCCCGCACCGGCAACTTTATCAGCATGCCAGCATACAGCAGGCTTTCCTTGAGGCAGCAGCACCAGTCCGGCATGATGAAATTCAAGTGAGCTGACTGCTGTCTGCAGGATATCTTGTAAAGAAATATCTACTTTTTCGTTTGTTTGAAAAAAGGCCCCGACCCGGCAGGCAAGCAATAGCTCGCAACGGTCATAGTTGTCAATCGGCGATTGAGCTTGCAAGAACTTGCACCACCTGAAAATTGCTGATTCATTATATCCCTTTCCTCCCGGCTGCGTCAATAAGCAGGCGTCAAAAGAGTTAGCGCTTTGGAGTTAATTCTTAATTCACCCCTGAAGAAATTATTGCTTGCGTAATTAAAACAGAAGGAGTTTACTGTCGTTTTGACGAAAAAATAATAAAATATTCAAAAGTCTATTTTAAAATTAAGCAGGTGATGAGGAAAAATGAAATTGCAGGGTAAGGTAGCTATTGTAACCGGGGCACGTAAAGGTATCGGCGAGGCAGTGGCGCTATCTCTGGCTCAGGAAGGGGCGGATCTGGTTCTGGTGAGTCGCAGCATTAAGCAGGATGACCCGATCGCCGGAGCAGCCAGAAATTTGGGCAGACGTGTTATCGTTAAACAAGTTGATGTGGGAAACAGAGAACAGGTAGGGGAGATGGTAAAAGATACGCTGGAAAGCTTTGGCCGGGTAGACGTGCTTTTTAATAACGCAGGTATTTCTAAGCCGGCGATGCTTTGGAAAGTGACCGAAGCTGAATGGGACGAAGTTATCCGCATTAACTTAACCGGTACTTTTTACTGCTTGCAGGCCGTAGCTGCGCCGATGATGGAACAGAAAAGCGGATCAATAATAAATATCACTTCTTCCGCAGGCTTGCTGGGAACAATCGGCCAGGTTAACTATACTGCCGCCAAAGGCGGTGTCTATGCCCTGACCAAGTCTGCAGCCAAGGAATTAGCCCGATATAATATCAGGGTAAACAATATTGCACCCATGGCGGAGACGGATATGACCGGGACTATTGCCAAAGACCCCCGGTTTCTGGAGAAGTACCTGGAGCGTATTCCCTTGGGCCGTTTTGGCAAACCGGAGGAGATCGGCCCCCTGGTAGTATTTCTTTCTTCTGATGATGCGAGCTATATTACCGGGCAGACAATCTGCATAGACGGAGGTATGGTGATGCTTTGATTTCCGGTCTGCCGGTATCTGTTGTCTGTTATAAATATCGAGAAAATATTTTGTATGAGGGAGGAAATAAATTTGCCAAAAGATGTGGCCGTCATTGGTGTGGGACAAAGCAGTTTTGTGCGGAATTATGAGGGATCAATCAGAGAGCTTGCCTTTGAAGCTTTTCGTGAGGCAATTAAGGATGCGGGTATAACCCCTGCCGATATTAATGCTTCCATTATTTGCTCAGCGCCGGAATACGATAAACAGCGCAGCCCTTCCGGCCTTATAGCTGAATACCTTGGCCTGAACCCGCAGCCCACCTTTGCCATTGAAACAGTATGCTCCTCCAGCACTACAGGTATCAGGGTCGGTTATTCATTGATCAAAGCAGGCCTGCATGACATTGTGCTGGTGCTGGGATTTCAAAAAATGTCGGAGATCAGCTCTGCTGACTCTCAGGAAAGAATGGGCCGGGGTGCCGATATTATGTGGGAATCTCCATTTGGCACGATGATGCCGGCCTACTATGCCATGCATGCCCGGGCCCATTTTAATAAATACGGCAGCACGGAGCATGATCTTGCCTTAATCAGGATTAAAGCGGCAAAGTATGGACAGCTCAACGATAAAGCAGTATACCGTAAGGGCCTGGAGTTGGATCAGGTGTTAAATGCGGAACCGGTTGCCAGCCCGCTGAAAAGATTTGACTGCTGTGCCAATGCCGACGGCTCATCGTGTGTAATCCTGGCCAGCGCCGCGAAAGCCAAAGAGATCTCCAAAAAACCAGTATGGGTAATGGGTCTGGGCGCTGCTACCGCTTCACTTACCATGACCGGCAGAGATGCTCTTGACGGTTTGGACAGCGCCCGGCTGGCTGCAAAGGAGGCTTACGCAATGGCGGGTGTCGGCCCGGCTGATATTGATGTGGCCGAAGTCCACGATTGCTTTACCATTGCTGAACTGATGGCCTATGAAAACCTTGGTTTCGCGGAGCCCGGTAAAGGAGTGGAGCTAATCCGGGCTGGTGAAACATATTTGGAGGGGAAAATTCCTGTCAATGTGGACGGCGGGCTGTTGTCTAAAGGACATCCGATTGGCGCCACCGGCGGTTCGCAGGTCCGTACCGTTGTCTTACAGCTGCGCGGCGAAGCTGGATCCATGCAAGTTGCGGACCCGGAAATCGGTCTGGTGCATAATATCGGAGGCGTCGGTATTTACGGTAATGTGATTATCTTCGGGAGGTAAAATAAAATGGGCTTTGAAAATTTTGGTCAAATCAGTTTTGCTGCACAAACGAAAGTTAGCGATTTTGTGGATTTCCTAAAAAATGGAGAACTAAGGGGGACAAAATGCCAGGAGTGTGGGCGCATCTTTTTCCCGCCGCGGGCCGATTGCTCCTGGTGCCCCGAAAGCAGCATGGAGTGGGTAAAGATCGAAGGAGCAGGCAACCTAGTTAGTTTTACACGGGTGCATTACGGGCCTACCGGCTTTGAGAATGATACACCTTATACGCTTGCGCTGGCTGATTTTAACGGTGTAAAGGTCTTTGGCCGCATTACCAAGGAACTTTCGGAGGAACAGACGAAAATTGGCATGGCGCTAAAGGCAGCAGCTGTTACCCTTCCCGGTGGACAGTTAACTTATGAACTTATACCGGCTTAGGGAAGAAACGTATTTTCCCCTGATAAAAACCTGTTCGCCCGCTGCTGAAGTTATATATCTTTGTGTTCTTAATAAGGGTGAAAAATTTAACGAGGGGGAGTTGCATTAAATGAAAACCTTTAAGCCGCTGAATATTTTGGTAGTATTACAACCCGGTCTTGGCTCGCCGGAAGAGTACTCCGAGCTGATTAAAGAGCACTTTCCGGATAAGGTAAAAAATGGTGAGGTTCGTGTCCGCTTACTGCAGAATGGTTCGGCTGGCGCTATTCCGGATGAATACCTTGATACACACATCATCGGCACAGGGGTTATCGTGGAAAGAATACCGGAGATGAAAGATCTGCAGTGGGTAATGACGTTCAGCTCCGGTTTCGACCACTGGGAAAAATGGGGGAAAGTACCGGCCCATGTGCCTTTGCTGAATTTACCCGGAGGTTCCGCCATACCGATTGCTGAATTTGTTATCGGCTTGATGTTGAACCTGGCAAAAAAATATAATCTTATGTGGGATAACCAAAAAGAAAGAAAGTTTATGCGCATTCGCGGTGAAGAGCTTTATGGAAAAACCATGGGTATTGTCGGCCTGGGCGGCATAGGACGGCAGCTCGCCAAACGGGCTAAGTCTTTTGATATGATGGTGATTGGGACAGATATTCAAAAGTTGGAAATTCCGTTTGTTGATGAGGTTTATCTTAACGATCGGGTTGATGATGTGATTGCCCGGAGCGATTTTTTAATCCTTGCCTGTCCGGAAACACCTCAGACTTTGGGCATGATGAATGAGCGCACGTTTAAGCTGATGAAGAAAAACGCATATTTGATTAATTGTGCGCGGGGTTCCCTGATCGTAAAAGAGGATTTAATGAAAGCACTAAATGAAGGATGGATCGCCGGCGCCGCAAATGATACGCAGTGGATAAAGAAACCGCTGCCATCCTATTTGCCTCCGGAAGATGAGATCTGGGAGGCCAAAGGGTTGCTTATAACGCCACACGTGTCCGGGTGGACGGATCTATATGCCCATAGATTCGGGGGGGCTTTTGTGGAAAACATTGAGCGGTATCTGAATAGTTTGCCCCTTACCTATGTTGTTCCTGGTTTTAAAGGTAATCAAACTTAAAAATTTGGAGCTAAGGGGAAAGGGTGCAAATTATTTGGATGTCAGGGAAATCATAAGCGTTTTTGAAAGAGCAGCCGCAGCTCCCGCGGATGAGGCGCAACAGTGGAAGAAAGAAAAGAATGGCAAGGTTATGGGATTTATGCTCACTGACGTGCCGGAAGAGCTATTGCATGCCGCAGGCTTTCTTCCTTTTGCTGTTAACTCTGTGGAAGGAAGGCTGGAATATGCGGACGCACACCTGCAATCTTGGGCATGTTCATATTCACGCAATTGTTTGGCAGCGGCTGTTCAGGGTAAGCTTTCTTTTCTGGACGGGTTGGTTATACCGCATACGTGTGATACCATGCGCATGCTTATGGGCATATGGGAACAGATCCATGATTTACCCTTTATGGAGAATTATCGTCTGCCACGGCAGGTAGCCAGGCCCAGCGCGGGGCTCTATCTGCACGGAGAGCTGCAGCGCCTGAAAGGGGCACTGGAAAATTTGCAGGGCCGGCGTATCGAAGCTGATGCGCTGAGGGAAAGTATTGCTCTTTATAACAGCAACAGGAGGCTTTTGCGGCGTCTTTACCGATTGCACGGAAGCGACCCATCCTCTCTTGGCAGCAGAGAACTTTTTACCATTATTAAGGCTGCTATGGTAATGCCCAGGGAAAAGTTAAATCTTTTACTAAAGCAGCTGCTCGCCTGCTTTGAAGAAAGAGACACTGAAATCTGCCGAAGGGAGTATATCCGCCTGTTAATTTCCGGCACATTGCTTGAACCCTTGCAAGTGCTTGATTTTGTCAGTGAGAAAGGTGGGATCATTGTTGCCGATGATCTGCAAAACGGCTCCCGCTACCTTGAAGCGGATGTGGAAGAAAGTGGTGATCCCTTAGAGGCGCTGGTGGAGCGCCAGCTGACGCGAATGCCCACGGCCCTGTACAAACCGCAAAAGCAAAAACGGATGGAATATCTGGCAAATCTGGCCCGGGAACGGCGGGCTGACGGTGTGCTGTTCGTGCACCTCAAGTTCTGCGAGCCCGAAAATTATGATTATTAT
>Ga0209105_100281_pt1 | contig 17427 bp, 14 predicted proteins | sample SedPBSmetaG_FD_184158 | JGI IMG/M metagenome (GOLD analysis project Ga0209105, IMG submission 184158) | Freshwater sediment bacterial and archeal communities from Indian Creek, Illinois, USA to study Microbial Dark Matter (Phase II) -... | ecosystem: Environmental > Aquatic > Freshwater > Creek >...
TCCCGCAGACGCTGGATCGTCTCCACGGCAACCTTGATTCCTTCCTGCTTCTTGTCCTGCGCCCCTTTTATACGCGTAATCAGTTCTTCCGGCACGATCATGCCGGAAACATTGTTCTGCATGTAGCGGGCCGCACCGATGGATTTAATCGGGGTGACACCGCCGACAATATGCACTTTCTTATGCAGCCCCAGCTCCCTGACCTTCTCCATCCACTTTTCAAAGCGGTCCAGGTCGAAAATACACTGGGTCTGAACAAATTGGGCCCCTGCGGCGATTTTCTTCGCCAAGCGGTAGGGCCGGTACTCAAAGGGATCGGCAAAGGGGTTGGCCACAGCACCGATGAAAAGGGAAGGCAGGGGATGCTCCAGCTTTTCCCCGCCGATAAAGACCCCTTCATCCTGCATATTTTTTACCGCCTGGATCCACTGCATGGAATCCAAGTCATTGACGTTCTTGCTCCCCGGCTCATTGCCGAATTTGGCATGGTCCCCCTGCAGGCAGAGGAAGTTGCGTACGCCGAAACTGACCGCCCCCAGCAGGTCGCTCTGCAGGCAGATGCGGTTCCGGTCCCTGACCGTCATCTGCACAGTGGGCTCCAAACCCATTTGCATCAGTGTAGCCGCTACCCCGATACTGGAGGTGCGCACGATAGCCGTCTGGTTGTCCGTAATGTTGTAGGCATCCACGTGATTGCGCATATCATGGGCGTGATGCTTTAAAGTGGAGATGTCAGCGCTCTTTGGCGGCCCCAGTTCCCCCGAAACGGCAAAGTGACCGCTTTCCAACATTTTCTGCAGATTACTGGCTGGTTTCAACCCTGACATCCTCCCTTACCATCGTTCTCACACTGCCATGATGCGAAGTGGACCAGTCCTTCGGTGGCTGGACTGCTTCCATGCGATCCAGCATATCCATTTTTACCAGTCGATCGTAGATCAAGTGCCAGGCACACTCCACTTCCTTGCTCACTTCGCATTTGCCGTTCTGGGAACCACCGCAGGGACCGTTGAGCATGCTCTTGGAACAGCGGGTAATAGGGCATATCCCCAGGGTCAGGTCCAGCACGCAGTTGCCGCAGCCCAGGCAATTTTCCTTCCAGACACCTTGTGTCACCGGATAGCCCATAAATTGAGTGTTCAGTCCGGGGAGCACAATTTTTTCCGGGAGCTTGGCAGTCATGGCCTGCACACCCACACCACAGGCCAGGGAGAGGACGGCATCAAATTCTTCCAACCTTGCCGCATAGTCAGCGATATACTCGTACTCACACTGGCGCAGCACCGTACCCGTTTTAATCTCGCCTTTTTTACCCTCCTTTTGCCAGAGCAGGGAAAGAGCAGCTGCTGTTTCCGCCGCCTCCTTTTCTCCGCCGGAGAGACAAACCGTAACGCAGGTGCCGCACCCTAAAATGCAGACCTTTTCGTAAGGTTTGAGCATGGCAGCGATCTCCGCCAGTGGTTTCCTCTCGCCTACAATCATCCTTCCTCACCTTCCCTGATTATAAAAAATTTTAACATAGGAATCGCAATAAATATCCTTGTTCAAGAGAATCCTGGCAGTAGCAACAGCCTTAACCAATTCTTCATCACAGGCGTCGCCAATCGCTGAATCCAGGCCGCAGGCCATGGCCATCACCACAAAAATGCGGTTGATCAGCTCCCGGTTCTTCGTTCCCTGGGAAATGTTGCTAAGCCCCAGCGTCGTTTTTGGCGGCGGATCGGAGAGCAGCTTGATCTGACGCAGCGTTTCGAAGACCGCGGGACCTTGATCCTGGCCTACATTAACCGGCAGGACAATGGGATCGATATAAAGTTTGTCGATAGGAATAGCATGGGCATCGCAGTTCGCCACCAGTTCCACAGCCAGGGCAACACGGCTCTCCGCGTCTCTGGGGACACCTGTTTCATTCATAGCCAGTCCGATAATCTCGGCGCCGTATCTGGCAGCCATGGCAAAGACCCGGTCCATTTTCTCCTGTACAGCCGGAACAGAGTTAATCATGGCTGGCCCCTTGCAGATTTCCAGCCCCGCCGCGATGGCGTCGTAATCTGTGGAATCAAGGCAGAGGGGCAGCTTGCTCGCTTCCTGCGTCACCTCTACCAGCCACCGCATCGCCGCTACCCGGTCAGCTGCGGCAGGCCCGACGTTAAGATCGAGATAAGCAGCGCCCATGGCTTCCTGCCGGCGGGCCCATTCCTGCACAGGCCCGGGATCTCTCCGGCGAATTGCCCTGGCAATATCACTAAACATACCATTGATCCGCTCGCCGATAATAATCATCTTATTCCCCTTCTACAACGGGTTGTTATCACGCATCAGCCCGTCAATGGACTGTTTAAGCAGAGCCGCAGCATGGGGATGGCGTATTACCAGAATGTCCATGCCCGCCTGCAGCAAAGCCATGGCGGTTGTTGCCTCCCAGGCGAGGGAGCGCTCCAGCTGCTCACCCCAGCCTGGGTGTTCCCCGGCAGAGCCGGTCGCCTCCTTCTTGGACCAAACCTCGTTGCCCACATTGCCGATCGTGGGCATGGCCAGTATACGGTCACCGCTTAGGGAACCAATACGGATCCGCTCCATGATGGAATAGCTGTACTCCAAACCGTAACCCAAAGCGGCAACTGTTGGATCAATGACGATGCGGTCCAAAAGGGAGTTGCTCATTTCGGAGATAAGGATGTTCAGCTGTTTGGCAATATTGATATCGATGGGAGACTGGGCAATAATGGAGTGCTTATAAGCCATCGCTGCGCCGGCAAGAGACCTGTAGTTTTCCGGTTCGGCTACACCCAGCAGCAAGTTTTCACCTTCGGCAGCCTCCGCCAGCGGTCCCATAATGTCATTGTCCTTATCCCCTTTGCCGCAGCCGTAGACAATCAGAGGGACACCGACCGCAGCCAGCACCTTTTTCAAGACAGCAACGCAATCTTCCGCCGAGGCATCCCTGATCTCCGGATCGGCACTCTTGAAGCGCAGAGCAACCAGATCGGCGCCATAAACATCCACGCACTTTTTCGCCCAGGCAGCCGGATCGCCATATACATCCGCAAAAAAGACCTTCAAGTTGTCAGGCCAGTCCGCAGGTACCATATCCCAAACATCCATAGCGATAAGCGGACGATTGGGAATTTCTCCTTCAAAATGGAGAAAAGGAAGGGCTGTTTCTCCTCCCACCTTCAGCGTATGGGAGCGCGTCCCTCCGTCAGCACTGGTAGCACCCAGTACGACCTCCCGCACCTGGCCTCGATATTTTTCCTTATAAATCTCCACAGCTATCTGTTCTTCTCCTTTGTCCCTTTTGTCCATGCTATGAAGCGTGGCTCTCCGCAACAGGGCGGATCGGCGGAACGGTCAAGACCGTTTCCTACCGCTACGGTAGGTGCAAAAGTATCAGGAAAACCGCTCCCTGGCAAATTTTGTAATACCGGAGGCCTCCCGTGGCCCCACAATCACTTCCCATCCCGATTCGTCCTCCAACCTGCCTTTCAGCACAGCAACAGCGCCGGGGATGACAATTTTACGGTGCCTGACTTTCTCGTCCATATTCAGCTCTTTAATCGCCCCGGCAATCTTTTCCGCGGTAAACTTGTTGTCTGCGTATGCCGTAAGCACGGAGATGCCTCCGGTGTCCACCGCGATTATATAGCTGGGGATGCGGGTGGCATCCACCTCCCCTTCCACCAGGAAGTAGGTCAGGGAGAAGTTGGTGGTGCAGTAAACGGGAGAATCAGGGCCGGCGTCACCGATTGCGTACAGCCCGGGTTCCACAGTTACCGGCTTCTGCGGATCGGTAAAGAGGCTGGCTCTCCAGCTTAAGAGGGGCAGGAGCAGTTCTTTTTTCGTTGTGCGCACGACCAAAACGCTGGCATATTTGGCCATATACGCGGCAGCCTGAAGCAGCTCCGCCTGCTCATCATGCTCTGTGGTAAAAGCAATGGTGGGATAACCGAAAGCACGGAATTTTTTACGCACAGCCAGACGGCGGACCTGCGTCAACCGGGCGATCAGCGTACCCGTTTCCGGCGAACCGGGATCGAGGACCAGTTCACGGTAGCCGAGGGCAACAATCTTATCCACAAGCTCAGCCAGCGCATCAAGGTTTGCTGCTTTGACAGCCAGTGCACAGCCGCTGTTTTGGGCCAGTTCCGTCATCTGCACATAATTATCCGCCGTAGCGGCATAAAGGAGGGGTTTGCGGGCAGCTGCCACCGGCAGCACTGCTGCCATGGCGGCGACATCTTCGCTGACAAGGAGCAGATTTTTGGCCGTTTTGGATACAGTCCTCTCCACAGCCTCTTTAAACCTGCCTGCATCGCCGGAGGTATTGACTACCGCAACCATATCCACGGTATACTGCTGGCCGACCCGTTTAAAGGAGAGGGCATCAATAGCCTCCAGCCTTGCGGCCGGATCGTCGCTGTCGTTCAAGGTAACCGCCACGGCAGTGGGGTGGTTGAAGCGCTTATCGTGCCGGAAGAGCTCTGTTTCGTCCCCCAGTGACAAAACATTGTCACCGGCGCCTACCTTGACGAGACGAATCGGCGGAGCAGAAGCGGCAGCAAGAGCTTCTTTCGCCTCATCGGAAACGGCGGGACAGGCATCAAGAGAAATTTTCCCATTGGCAAGAGCCATGGCAAAAGCCAGACACGTGGGTAGTCCGCACTCCTTACAGTTAGTTTTGGGCAACTGCTTAAATATTTCCAACCCTGTCAAGGCCATTGCTGCTAACCCTTTCGCTGTATGCAATTAAAACCTGGTTACTATGCATGAATTTAGGGAACACGGGCGGGCACAAAAGACCCGCCCCTACGGCCGTTCCGTATGGTTGAATTTTCAGGGCAGAAATCAAATGTTTTCACCGATTTTATGTTCTGACTCCTGACTCCTGACTCCTGAAAATCAGAGCAATGGCTCCATAGCCAGAGCCGGATGGCCCTGCTCCTCAAGGAAGGGAAGGATCTCCTCCACCGTGGTGCCGACCGTTTCATCAGCGATCTTATCGACGAAGCCGGCTCCCAGTCCCTGTGCCGCGGCAGCCCTGCGCAGGTCGTCGCCGAGCCATTCTTTTAACTCTTTGGGCATCCAGACAAGGCGGGCCAGCCCGCCGTCGGCCTTAATAAATTTCCTGCTCAACAGATATGTTCGTCCATGTCCCATGAAGCCGGGTGTCTGGATGCCGCCGCCCACGGTGCCGGCTAAGGTGGAGAAATTCATACCGCAGGGGGTCATGCCGCCATGCTCCCGCGTGGTGATCATCACACCGTTGGCTTCAGGGACAATCCCCATAATACATTCAAAACAGCCGCAGGAGGTCATGGGGTGGTCCATGAAGGAATAGATGGCGCATTTATCGATATTGCCGTTGGTATTATTATAGACGAAATCGTTAACCGACTGCCAGATTCCCTGCTGCGCGTCAATCAGGCCTTCTTTTTTAATTGGCTGGTTGGGGCCGATGGGGTCGATCTCGTGGGAGGCCTTGCCGTCCAGCCAGCTCACCGCGCCGCAAAGGCCCGGCCGCTCGGGGGTAACAACGCAGACATGGTTGGGGGCAAAGGACTGGCAGAGCTTACAGGAATAGAAAAGATCCACCGCTTCGTCGGTGAGGCCGGCAAGGCGGGTATCGCGCCGGGCATAGACTTCCCGGGCTTGCTCCAGCTTTTTGGCCACCTCCTGGGGATCGGTGTATATTGTTACCTGCACCCGGTCCACGATGGCAGGGAAATCATCTTTGAACTTGGCGATGAGCAGGTCGCCGTAATGGCGGAACTTAAAGCCCTTGGCCACGCAGTCTTTGCTCACCCGGTACCAGCAGGTATTGCGCTGACCGGCATGCCAGAGGCCTTCACCGTAGTTTACGAAGTCATGGATACGGCGCTCCAGCACCCCTTCAAAGTCCTCCTGCATCTTGCGCCCGTAGATCTTCACATAGATACCGCCGCTGATCGCTGAACCTTCTTTTATCTCGTCCACATCAGGACCGATCACTTCCACTTTGCCGTCTTCAATCTCCTCCGCGTCCACCATCTTCACCAGCTCAAAGGAAGGTGTACGGGCGCCGCCAAATTCCAGGTACATATCCTTCTTGCGAATGGCCTCCCCTTCAAAAGCAGGCGCCACGGTAAAAGGCACGGGGATCTCCAGAATTTTCAGCTTAATACCCCGTAACTCCTGGGCAACCTGGACCAGGGTATCGTAGTCGGGATGGGAAATATACCAGTTGGGGATCTGTTCATCGGCAGGCAGCGCGTGGTCTACCAGCACAGGAAAACCGAGGAAGATGGCCGCGAAGTGGGCCGCAACCTGCACCGCGTCCCGCTCGCCCAAATGGAGCACAAAAGCCCGGATGCGGCGGTGCTGGTAGTCCCGCTGCTCCGTTTGCATACCGGGGGCGATCCCGCCGAAAGCTAGGCCGGCCCGGAGGGCATAGTTCAGTGCATGAATCACCTGCGTAAAGTTTCCTAAAGGGAAAGTAATAAAATCAACGCCGAGCTTAAGGCCGGCTTCGATGGCCTGTTCCACAACCTCACCGGCCATGAAGATCATAAAGCCTTTAGCTTGCAGCTCGCTGACAATCTGAAAGAGGGCTTCCGTGGACTTTGCCCGGCCCATCAGTACGGCTTGGCCGGGGATCGTCCAGTCCACCAGGAGAATACCGTAACGGCGTACTGCCGGATCGCCGAGAAAACCGGTCCACGGTGCCACGTGCGGTTTATTTTCATTGAGGTAGCGCAGGGCTTCAATAATCTCCGCCGCATAAGCCGCAGCCTCACCGCAGCGGCGCGCATGTTCAAAATCCAATACTTCGCTGATCTGGTTGCGAATGCGGTTCAGCACCGGCACCAGTTCGCCCAGTCTGGCAATCTTTTCGCCGCTTAAGCTCAGAATTACCGGAAGATAATACCCCGTATCGGGATAGCCCACCGGTCCGGCGGGGCCATACCGGCGGATGGCCTGGCTGAGCAGGATCTCCGCATAACCAGTGGCGATAATGGCCCCGTCATATACCTTTTGAAACAACGCCAGCGGCGGATTCAGCTGATCAACAGCGCCTGCATAAATCTCCTCAAAGGAACTTTCCCATGTTCTGCTTGCCGCTAACATACCACAATTCTCCTTGCTATGCGGAACGATCAAGACCGTTCCCTACTATGTGGAACGGCGCTGCTAGCCCATCACCAGCTGCAGTGCTTCCTTATTGCACGCAACAATACAAAGACCGCACCCTTTGCAGCGATTTTTATTGATCACAACTTTTTTATCAGCACTGACGGCAATTACGTTGGGATCCGGGCATACCCAGACACATGATTTGCATCCGTTACACTTTAGATCATCTACTTTAGCGCTCATATACATATCCTTTTTTCCTCCTCCTTAAAGCGCATACTCCCAAATCGCTGATTTTGCCCGTTTGATCACGTCCATATTTTTTTCGATCAGCTGAGCCAGCTTGGTAAACTTGCTTTTTAATATATCATCCAAGGCTGCGGTGGTTCCGGATGCGACAAATTTTCCGCCTCCGAATCGGTCCATCAAGGCCTCCTCCATGCCTTTATCGGTAATCATATCCGTTACGGCAAGAAATCCGCCGAGCATGGCCACATTGGTGGACAGCTCTGTTCCGGCCACGTCCACGGCAACCTGCGTCGCCGGGATATAAAATACATGCGCATCCAACTCTGCCAGCCGCGTTCTGTTGCTTGCATCCAGGGGCAGAGCCTCTGGCGAGTTGATAATGATCTTCCCCTTTTTTTGCAGTCCGTCAAAAAAAGGCATGGTGTAACATTTCCCCAGGGTAATGACATGGGGATGCATGATCATGATGATATCGGGGAAAAGCACCTCTCCCCGTTCATTAATCGGCTCACTGGAGATACGCACATAACTTTCCGCCGGGGCAAGCCTTTTCTCCGCGCCGAAAAACGGGTTAACGGTGCTGTAATGGCCGGAGCGAACTGCAGCAAAGCCAAGGATATGGGCAGCAGTAACCACTCCTTGCCCTCCCAAACCAGACATACGGACAAATGTTTTTTGCTGCATTACTGCTCTGCCTCCTCTGACTGTTGCATAAACTCCTTGGCCTCCGGCGAAAAATATTCCATCCATTGGAAAATACCCTGTTTTTCCCGTTCCCTGATCACATCCAGCGTTTCGCTGGGCTTAAACTTGTAATTGGTGGGGCAGGGAGTGTACAGCTGTACATAAGTGGGGCCGATCTCCCTAGCGATCAGAATAGCGCGGCGTATGGCCCGTTCCAGACGCTTGGGGCGGGCCGGGGCCGCTGTGGCCACGTAAGCGCACCCGGCTACCTTGGCCAGTTCCGGCATATCCACTTTCTTAAATTTTTTCCCTTTGGGCGCCATGTTCAGTACTACTCCCAATTGGCTCATGCCGCTTTCCTGGCCGCCCGTGTTACCATATGATTCGTTATCCAACATAATCGTGGTGATCTTTTCCCCCCTGAACCAGGAGTGCATCACCGCGTCCAAACCGATGTCACAGGTGGCACCGTCACCGGCCATAACCACCACATCCTTTGCCTTGTCCGGGAAACGAAGGGTGAGGGCACGCTTCAGGCCTGTGGCCACAGCGTTCTGGTTGCCGAAGAGGGAGTGGATATTATGCACCGCCACCTGGGAGAAGGCCAAAGAGTTACATCCAGTGGAGCCAACAATAACCGTATCTTCAGGGTTGGGCAAAGAAGCGAATGTCAAGCGCATGGAAAGGGCAAGGCCACACCCGGCGCAAAGAGGATGTTCTTCCAAAAGTTCCTTAAAAGTCCCCAGTTCGGCTACTCCCAGCTCTCTGCCAAAAGGGCCGTTCTCCACAAGCTCCCGGTACTCACGGGGCATTACATCCACAAAACAGGGGGAGATCTGGTAAATACTGCGCGTCATGCTTTACACCTCCTGATTACATCCACAATCATATCCGTGGGCATGGTCATTCCGCCGAAAACCTTCGGGCCCGACACCACCTTGGTATTGTCTTTTATGGTGGCCTTGACTTCCCTGGCCAGCCAGCCGACCCGGTTAAATTCGGGGACAACTACCGCCTTGCATTTATCAGTCAGCGCCCTGATCTCCTCAGTGGGGAAGGGGCGGAGACATTTAATTTTGATCAGCCCTACGTTAATCCCCTCAGCCGCCGCTGCCGCCATTGCTTCTCTGCTTTGCGACACCGCAGTGCCGCAAGCGATAATCATAATATCCGCGTCAGCGTTTACCGTTTCCACCAAGCCTTCCAGATACTGCTCAATATAGCGCCGCGCCCGGTCTGAGGCTGCCAATACCTCCTGCTGCCAGGAAGCGTGGCAGGCATAGCTGATAAAGTTGCTTTTCATCACAAATGGATCCCGCATCTGCCGCACCGGCACGTTTTCCATATCCATAACCGGAACTGGAGCACTATAGGGGTTATAAGGGGGCAGTTTCAGATCTTCCGGCGTGATCCTTACATCATCGCGGGTATGGGTGACAAAAAAGCCGTCAACAAATACACCTACCGGAATGTGTACATCGGTTTGTTCCGCAATGACAAAAGCTTTCAGGACCATATCGTAAAGATCCTGGTTGTTTTCCGCATGCAACATAATTATCCCCGTATCCAGCATATAGGCCATTTCAATCGTGTCCGGCTGGATGGTCAGGGGCGAGTTAATGCCCCTGGTGAAAAAAGCGCAGACAATAGGCAGCCGGGCGCCCGCCCAGGCTGGGAACATCTCAAAGGCCCGCATCGTCCCCGGACCGCCTGTGGCAGTAAAAACGCGCACACCGCCCATCGATGCTCCTGAAACCTCCGCCATGACCGAAAATTCATTTTCGCCGCGGAAATAGTCCTTCAGGTAGCCCTCTGCATAGGCATCACCCACCAGGTGCATGCTCTCCGACTGGGGAGTAATCGGGTAAGCGATAGCCATATCCACATTGGCCCGCTTGATTGCTTCGTTGACGGCTTCGCTGCCGGTGATAAAGAGTTTTGTCCTTTCACTCTGAAAAAACAGATAATCCGGATTTGCTACTTTTTGCGTAATCACCGGCGACACCTCCCTTTTTTTGCCTGATTATTTCTGTCAGTTTCCTTATCTCAGCCAAACCCATCCCCTGAAAGGTGATCATGGCATCTTCATGCCCCACTTCGGCACAGAAAGCTATAGTATAGCAGTCAGTTCCGCCCCTGATTATTTTCAGGGCAATGTTTGCGTAATGGCAGTGTACACCCACAAATACGCAGACGTCGATCTTGTTGTGCCAGATGGTTAGGTTGGGGTGGTTTGGATTGATCTCCTCGGCAGGGTTAATCATCGGATATTTCGGCCGGTAATCAGGCATGGGAATAATGCCGGCATTCAATTCCCCGGCCAGCTCGCATATCGCCTGCCCTTTCTCCACTACTCCCTCCTTCCAGTCCCACAGCAGCAACGGTCCAGGAAAAAAGAAGGGGTTTCGGGCGTGCAAAAGCTTGTCCGCTGCCTTTTCCATGGCCTCGTCAAGGGAAACAATTACCCCCTCCACCAGGGCCTCTTCGCTATTCCGGGGAAGGATTATGCCCATGCTGGCTGCGGCCGGAGGCAGGAAACATTCGGGGCCCGGTAAAACCTGGTAAGCATCAGTCATCGTGTTACTCCTCCATTAACAAAATTTTGCTTAAAAATTGCGCCTTATGGGCGCTTTATATATAATAAACCTATTATGCAAAAAACATCGGCAAAAAGTCAAGCCTGCCGGAGCGTCGAATATATTTTTTTTTGCCCTTTCCGCCCCGGTACCTACCAGCCGGCAGTCAAGACAGTGCCGTATCTTTCTGCCGCACCCCGCTGAATCCGCAGCTTCCAGCTCCGCCGGTCAAGGGCATCGAGAATCTTTGCCGCGGCCTGCTGCGGGTCTGTTTCCCAGATAAAATAGCCGCCGAAAACATCACGGGCAATCTGCAACAGCAGGCTGTTGACCAGTTCACTGCCGGAGACCGGCGGAATTACGCCCACATGGACCGGCAGGCCCATGGCCACGTTCCATGAACCGATGGAAAGTGATTTTTCCGTCATCGCCTCCGGCGCGCTTGCAGCAAAGGGAACCTTGGGCAGGTCAACACCCATCTCCAGTGCCATGGCGGTAGCGAGATCAGCGGCACGAGTGTTATCCACACATGAGCCCATATGGAAAACCAGCGGCAGCCCTGACGATAGCTTTTGCCCATTGCCGGCCTGCAGGCGGGCAAGAAAAGATTTAAGCCCCTCGCCTGCATAAAGGTCCACCGCTGCCGGGGTAAGCATGCCCAGCTTGGCAAACGCTCCAGCCGCACAGCCTGTCGCCAGCATAAGGACATTTTCCCTGGCAAGCTCCCTGGCAATCGTCAGATAATTATAATCCTGTGTTCCTTTCAGATTGTTGCATCCGGCAAAGAGCAGCACACCCCGCAGTTCACCGCGCTCAAGCGCCGTTGTCAGCGTTTTTACAGGACGTTCAGGCTCTATAGCAGCAAATAGCGTATAAAGCGCCTCCAGGCTGAATCCGGCCACAACCTTGCTTTTGACCGGGGGGACAAAACAGGTCAACCCTGCCCTCTCCTGGAAGGCGGCAACAGCAAGGCGGATAATCTCCCTGGCCTTCTCTTTACCATCTTCTAGCGAAAAGTCGATGAAATGTGAGCCCGGTATCCTGGCGTTCTTTGCTGTAGTGACGATCCGCGTCTTAAAACAAGCGGCGACACTTTGTATACTGGGCATGATGCACTGCACATCCACCACCATGCAGTCCAGTGCGCCGGTCATAATCGGCAACTCCTGGGAGATCACATTCGTGGCCAGGGGCACACCCTGACGCATTAAAACTTCGTTGCCGGTACAGCAGACGCCAAGAAGCTGAATGCCGGAAGCGCCAACGGAGCGGGCTTCTGCGTCCATCTCTGCGGCTGCCTGGACAACCATCTCCGAAAGCAGCGGATTATGACCATGGAGCGCAATATTCACCTTGGCTGGATCAATAATACCCAGGTTTGCTTCGCTTGTGACCGGGACGGGGGCGCCAAAGAGCACATCCGACAGGTCCGTCCCCAGGTGCATGCCCGCATAGTCGGCCAACCCGGCCTCCAGCGTCTTAAAGACCAGGCTGACCGGATCAGCATCCATCCCCATGTGTGTCTGGGAGGCAGCTGTGGCGATGGTATCAAAAATGCCGGTGGGCATGATCGCTGTCTCAAAGAACTTGCTTGCGCGTTCGGGAGTGACCGTTTTTTCCACCCATTGCACAGACCCGCCCCAGAGGCGCGTATAGTCTTGCAGTCCCAAATTGGCCAGGTCACCGAGGATTTCCAGATCGTGCCGCCCGGTTGTGCCGATGCCGAACCTTTCGGCAACGGCATGCAGCTTCTGCCGGTCCGTAACCTTATAGTCCGCAACATTACCTTGCGCCACGTCCTTTGCCGCAAGCAAAATATGCTTGGCGTGATCCGCGTGGGCGGCCGCTCCGCTCAGCACTGAGCGGAGCAGATTACGCGCCACAATGGTATAAGCTGCCGCGCCGCAGACACCTTTTGGCACGGCAGCGCTGATACGGCACGGACCTTGAATACAGATGCGGCAGCAAACACCGTCGTCACCTGATTTGCACTGGGGCTGCTGTGCCAGGTAGCGGTCATAGGCGGTGCCGCACGGCAGCGGCCTTGCCAGCATCGCCTGCACAGCGGGATCGGCAGATCTTTGCCGATCGGCGGCCAGCGCAGCGGCACAAGCCACCGCCTCCCGGTGGAGGTGGCCGGCAAAATGGAGGATCGTATCTTTCAGCTCCCGATCCATTTTCATGCTGCCGGTGCATGGGTATGCATGCCATTTTTGCCCGACAAATTCCGCAAGTTTATCATCGTCCCGCACACCGGCCAGGCTGCGGGCCACAAAGTAGGCGCAACCGCAAGGCGAGCTCCTTAATACCTCCGCCTCCTGGATGATCCCCTCCAGTTTTTTGATGCGAAAGATAGGGAAACCAATACGAAAATGACGGATAAATTTGCTAGTTTCCGGAAAGGCCTCATTTTCCCGCAATGAGCAGAAAGGCTTGGGAAAACTGACCTCCAGCCCAGCTGACTTGGCCATTTGTTCCACCTGCCGCCTGGCGCCGCTCTGCAACCAAAGAGGGTCTTCCAGCGGCACGATTAAGACCTTTACCCCTGCCTGCGCCAGACGCTCCGGCAGGGAAAGCAAAATATCCTGGTGCAGATTGATCGCCACCACAGTGTGCGTGCCGGCCAGGGAAGAAACAGGCGGCAGATATTCATCAACATCATCCAGCATCGCAGGAAGATTTTCCGGCTGTTCCCAGATATATGCAATATCCTGCGTATAGTCCAGATTATACTGCTTACGGCATTCATTGCATTCGGAACAACCGGTGCAGAAACCTTCTACATTTTTCAGGTGCCGCAGAAATTTTTGGCCAAATGGACCTTGGAATAATAGTGTGATCTTCAATATCAGTTTCCCTCAGCCTACCCTTAATCTATCAGGCAGCCCCTTCCCGCCGCTTTTTAAGCTCTTGCAGGAAGTTGGGCAGGTCGCCGGCCTCCCTTGGGCCGACAGTAATCTCCCAGTCAGGCAGCTCCTCTTCCAAATCTCCCTTGATCCGGGCCACCAACCCGGGAATAATCAATTGCTTGCGCTCAACTTTCTCCGCCACCGCTTCTTTTTTGACCATCTCCGCAATGGTTTCGGGAACCAGTTTCCCCGTTGACCAAGCAGCAAGGACACAGAGCCCTCCCGTATCCTGGCAGAGGAGGTAAGCCGGCTGCTTGCTGTTTTCCGCCTCGCCTGCCACCGCGTAGTAGGTAAGGGCAAAATTGGTGGTGACCATTACCACGGCGCTCCGGCCAGCTTCATTGAAAGCGTAAACTTTGCTTTCAACGGTGGGCGGAACACGGGGGTCGGTATAGATATCCTGCCGCTGCGTGGCCATGATCTGGAAGAGATCCGAAGAGAGGTCTTCCACAACAATGATTCCGGCATATTTAGCCACAGCGGCGGCAGCCAGCAGCAGCTGCTGCGAAGGATCCGGGGCGGCATCCACGGCGAAAAATGCGGTGGGATAGCCGAATGCCCTGAACTTGTGCTGCAGTGCGGCACGGCGGATCAGCGTCTGATCCCGGACCAGATCCCGCAACGTAAGCGAACCAGGGTCAATAATCAAACGATCCAATCCCGCTTCTTTCAGCTTCTCCACCAAAGCTGCCAAACTCTCCATGCCGGCAGCCCTGGCACAGACCGCCGCTGATTTATCCAGGCGGGGCACCACAGCCGCGACGTTTTCCGGCGTGACACAGATTAACGGGTCGCGGGACTTGCAAGCTTCGTATGCAGCCAGCAGCGTACCCGCGTCGGCAGTTATTAGGATCAGACCGGCGTCGGTCCCGGCCATTACCTGCTTGACCAGTTGCAGATATTTATCGCCGTTGCTGCCGCGGCTGCGTAAAGCTACCAGGTCGATACGGGAGATCTTACCGAGCCGTTCAAACTGCCAGCCCAATTTGGCAATTTTTTCTGCCCAAACGGCTTCAGTTTCTTCGTCAGTGATCTGAATGGCAAAAGCGGGCTGGCGCAAGAATGTTTTCTGGTGGCGGTACATCACCTCTTCCTCGCCCAGGACCACCTGCCTGTTTCCCTGACCGAGGACAACCAGCCGGATTGGAGCCATCAACATCTCCTCCAGTGCCGCCTTGCTTTCCGGTGTCAGATAGGTGCATTTCTCCAGGGCAATACCGGCATTGGCCAGTTTCATGGCAAAGGCAAAGCAGGTAGCGAGGCCGCACTCTTTACAGTTCTTTTTGCCGCCTTCCGGTAAGAGCTTCTGGATATCGGAAGCTTTAACTGGCATAAAGATTCTCCTCCTGAAAGTTGTGTTTGTGTTTGTGTTTGTGTTTAGAGACGTCCGGCGTTTTGCATAAACGCTACCAATTCATCTAGATTCTGAACGTCCTTTTCCGTGGCGATTTTATCAAACATCTCCGCCGGAATGTTTTCTTTGGCTATCTCTTTAAGGTTAGCCGGCATCCAGGCCACACGGTTATATCCACCGTCGGTAATCAGAAATTTGGGCGACATTAGATATTGTACGCCTATGCCCACATAACCTTCATTTTGCTTGCCGCCGCTGGCCATGCCCGCCAGGGTGGAAAACGGATCGCCGATTACCGTGGCTCCGACAAAATCTCTGTTCACGATGCCAAACCCATCGACTTCAGGGATGTAAAAGACAATACCTTCAAAGCAACCGCAGGAGGTATGGGGATAAGAGAGGGCGCTGTGCAGGTTGAAGCGCGTCGTCTCACCCATGGAACGTTCGGCCACAACCTGATTTACTGTATCATAAGAGAACCCTTCAGCATCAATAAGGTTACCCTTGGGTATGGCGAACTGGGCACCCTCCGGGTCCACCTTGACCGCTGCCCGGCCATCAAACCAGTTGATGGCGCCACAGAGGGAAACACGCTCCGCCGTGATAATGCAAACATGCGTAGGCGCAAAACTCTGGCAGAGCACACAGCCATAAAACTCTTCCACATCTTCATCCCGTAATCCTTTAACTTTCTCGTCCCTCTCTTTATACACCGTGAGGGCCGCGGGCAGCAGCGCCTCCACCTTGGCCGGATCGGTAATAAACTCTACGGACATCTTTTCGATCACCGGCAGTTCAGCCGTGAATAAATCGATCAGAATGCGGCCGATATGCTCAAGGGAATCCAGCCCCTTTTTGAAGGAGTTCTTATGCATGCGGATCCAGATTTCGCTACGCTGGCCCATATGAAAGATGCCTTCAATATAGTTGATATACTGATGGATGCGACGCTCCAGCACCGCTTCCAGGTCTCGTTCCAGCAACTCACCGGCCATATCAATCCTGATAAAGAGAGGAATGGATGAACCTTCCGGAAAGTCTTTGATATCCTTTCCGGTTATGGTGATCCGATCATGCTCCACTTCGTCCATCGCTTTAACGGTAACAAGCTCTGCTTTACGGTTAACATCCGGACCACCGAACTCCACTTGAAAATCGCCTTTGCGCACCCTCTCTCCTTCATACTGCGGACCTACATCGATTACGTACATAATTTCTCCTCCTTATAAAAATGAAAAACTGGTGATTAATGACTTACGCAGCAGGCGTAACCGTATCAAGGAACTTTACCAGTGCTGCCAGATACTCCTGCCACTTATCCGCTTTGGCAATAATGGGCAGGGCATAGTCGGCATTGGGATGGCTGCGCCTGCAGATGGCAAATGTCTTCAAGTGGGGCGCGAAATGCTTCAGCGTAGACAACCCCCGCTCTGCAAAGTCGCACCTGATGCCGGTAAAGAGCACCAGGTCGTGCTGCCCCTCGCCCCGCACACCGGTCCAATTTTTATTTTTCAAAAAATGAACAATCTCAATAGTATCGTAAACAGAATCAGGCACAACTCCGAGTTCAAGCATTTTCCGCTTGACATGGGCGGTAGCGCAAATGGGAATATCCCGTGATTTGGCAATCTGCAGGGCATAGTCGATCAGCAGTTTGTCGCCAACCGGCGTGGCAATTACCTCCGGACCGAAAACGTAGAGCGGCGTTTTCGCCTTCTCGATAATTTTAGCCGCCTCCGTCGGTTCAGTAATAATCCTGGCCCCTTTGGAGCCTGTCAAAATATTAACTTTGTAATACGGATGCGTCATTGTTTCCGTTACCACTTTTTACCCCTCCCGTTATTTGATGGTGGCTTCAATTGGCACCTTGGTATCGTAGGTGCCGATAATGGTTGGCAAAGAAAGGACCGGCTTGGGCTGCCAGCCTACTTCCTTCAGGTAGCTGAGCACTTCCCGCTTGTAGACGATGGGTATCTCTTTCTCCGTGCGGATAAAGTTCTGCAGATCATCGGGGAGAGTGCCAATAAGCTGTTTGTAGGCAGAAATGTAGCTGTTGAGTTTGATCGCCCGGCCGGGAGGCGTGTCATTACGTCTAAAGCACTGCTTGATGATGGTAATCAACGCCCTCTCCTTGGTTTCGATAGCAATCATCATATGCTCGGGCGTAGGCTCCTTGGTATCCACCCGTTCCTTGGTACGTCCGTTGATCACTGTCCAGTCGGCCAATTCCTTATTGCTCATAAAGAGGCGGCGGTATTTCGAACCATGGGGGCCGAGTACCACGGGGATACCCCAGCGCACGGCCCCTGTGCCAATAGCCAGCGCCTTCTGTGAATAAGGACCCCAAACCACACCGCAAGCGCCCACACGGTTTAAGATATAGTCGGAGATTAACTCGTAGTTGGCCCGGTTGGGCAGGGTGGCAAAAATATTGGCGATCTTGATCGCTGCCCCCACCACGTGGGCGTTGGCGACACAGGAACCAACGTTGACAATGCAGCCCGCATCAAACTCGGGCGGGAACTTCTCGTAAATGGTTCTGCCT
>Ga0209105_100282_pt1 | contig 17426 bp, 18 predicted proteins | sample SedPBSmetaG_FD_184158 | JGI IMG/M metagenome (GOLD analysis project Ga0209105, IMG submission 184158) | Freshwater sediment bacterial and archeal communities from Indian Creek, Illinois, USA to study Microbial Dark Matter (Phase II) -... | ecosystem: Environmental > Aquatic > Freshwater > Creek >...
TCTTTGATGCCTTACTTTAAAACGTTCTTTGCATTCCATAGAATATGGAAATATCGAAAGAACCTCAAACAAAATTGAAAATGTCTTTCAAAAAACCTTTCCCAAAAGTGTTAAGAGGTTAATGAAGATTAAAAGAGGAGTAATGTCGCGAATAAACACATAGAATAGAAATTCAAGACCAGAAACAACTTTTTGACATTTAACCCCCAAGTTTTTGACAGCGCCTTTAAATGACATAACTTTTAATCCGATTTTCAGAGAAACTATACTTTTGGGATCACCTCAATATTTAATTATGCTTTAATCCGATTTTCAGAGAAACTATAGTTTTAAATACTCATGGATTTAATATTAATTACAAAATACAAAGAATAACTACTTAGCATTTGGAGTTGAAGGAACATTATTTCCTGAACTTTCGAAAATCGTGGATTTTCAATGCACCAAACATGAAGTGATTGAGTGTCACAAAGTTGAAGACGTTAAACCCTCAAGACCAATTTTTATAAGTAAATATAGAATAAATTTTAATTCAATATTATTTATTAATTCAAAAAATTTTACAGGGACTGGTAATTTATGAGTTCTGATGGGAAACTTTCACCTGAAAGTTTCTTAAAAATATTTTCAAAACCTGAATTCAATAGACTTAAACGTTTAAACATCGCATCTTCCCAGATTTCAGATGCACTGAATAATTTAACCGGCAACCCTGGAGTAATAAATGGAGTTAAACCTTTATTCGATGCAATGGTAATTGGAAAAGCCGTGACAGCTAATACCTCAGCTGATGATTGGGGAACAAGTGTAAAGGCAATAGATAGTGCAAAAAAAGGTGAAATTCTTTTCATCCGTGTTGATAGTGATGATAAGGCAGTTTGGGGAGAATTAACTTCTAAAACTGCAAAGGAGAAAGGAATAATTGCTACAATTATTTACGGTGCAGTAAGGGACGTTAAAGCAATTAAAGAAATGAAATACCCAGTTTTTTCTAAAAATATAGTTCCCAATGCTGGAAACCCAAAAGCAGAAGGTAAAATTGGTATTTCTCTTAATTGTGGTGATGTAGCTGTTAATCCTCAAGATGTTGTCATTGGAGATGAATGTGGAGTAGTAGTAATACCCAAAGAGCTTTTAAATAAGGTAATAAATGAGGCAATAAAGATTAAAAATAAAGAGAAACAGATTATTGCCAGAATTGAAAAGGGAAGTTCATTGTCATCGATTCTTGAACTGAAATAAAAAATTTTTTATTAGAATAAATAAAATTTTATTAATGTGGGTTTAATTATTAAGGGATGTTATTATGCAGGGCACTACAGATTTTATCAGAAAACATAAAGGTAAGATTATAATTTCTTTTGCAATGAGTTTATTCCTCATATTCATAGTATCTTTTGTTGTTGGCTTAGAGGACATAGTAAACGTTTTAAGCCGTACAAATCTTTATTTAATGGTATTTACCCTGTTTTTAGGATTTACAATAATACTTGGATGGACATTAAGATGGAAACTGATTTTGGAAGCGCTTCATAGTGCACCTGAATTTAAACAGCTTATTTTAATGATGTATACAAGTCTTTTTGGAAACAACATTACTCCCGGGGCTGCTGGAGGAGAACCATTGCGTGCATACCTTCTTAATAAATTTGAAGATGTTCCATTTGAAACTGCCTTTGCATCTGCTACTGCAGATAGGGTTTTTGAATTTTTCCCTTTTGTACTGGTGTCCACATTAGCAGCTTACTTTATATTTACATTGAACATTGGATTTTTAACTGGTTTGATAGTTAGTATAATGATAATAATAACCATGATATTCTTTGGATTAATAATATACGTTGGTTACAGTAAAGAAGTGTCGACAAGAATTATTATTTCAATTGCAATGCGTATTTATCCATTTATTAAGAAATTGTCTTCCAGAGAAACATCTTTTACTTCCATAAAAGAAAAATTAACTGGATATATCGAAACTTTCACCATGGGTTTTCAGGGAATTTTAAGGGATCACAGAACATTTATTGGAGGGGTACTGGTTTCATTTGCCATGTGGGGAATTGATAATTTCCGTTTTTACCTAACATTTGTAGCAATTGGTTATTATCCACCTGTTATACCGATGATAATCATTTATACAATATCTATTTTAGTATCCATTCTTCCAACACTTCCTGGAGCTCTTGGTATTCGTGAAGGTATTATGGTCGCTCTTTTTCTGCCGGTTGGAGTTCCTGCAGATGTGGTTCTTGCTGTATCATTACTGGATAGGTTAGTCACCTATGTCCTGCCTACTTTAGTGGGTGCTGTGACCATGCTGTATTATGGAAAAAAATATAAGGAAAATAAGGTTTTATTCGTTGATTAATCCCATATTTTTCGGTAAAAAATAAAGAGGTTTTATAAATTAATATCGAAATATTTATATACTTCTTTTCAATATAATAATATATATAAAACTATCGGTATGAGGATAAATGAAAAAATTAGGAAAAATCTCGCATATCTCAATCAAAGGCAAAATCATCCTCCGATCTGATAATACGCCCAGCATGGGGCTCTCCGTTTTCAATGAGAATAAGAAAAAGATTGGAGTTGTACAGGACATTTTTGGACCAACAAAAAAACCATACATCACAGTAAAAGTATATGCAAAAAACACTGAAAATCTTGACAAACGAGTTGGGACGACAATGTTTGTATCATCAAAACCCGTAAAGAAAAGGGGGCGAAAAAAACGAAAGAAAAGATGAAATGTGACGCTTCAGAAATTGAAAGTCGCCGAAAAATCAGAGATGTTTCGGGCAATCAAAAATCCACGATTCTTGAAAGGGTTGAAACAAAGTGTCCAGAGTGCGAATCTGATAAACTCATTAACGACCACGAACGTGGAGAAATTGTCTGCGGTGCGTGTGGTCTGGTTATAGATGATAATTTAGTTGATATGGGGCCAGAATGGAGAGCCTTTGACCATGAGCAGAGGGATAAAAGAACAAGAGTAGGTGCTCCTCTAACCTATACAATCCACGATAAAGGTCTAAGTACCATGATCGACTGGAGGAATAAGGACATCTATGGTAGAGATATCCCTGCAAGAAATCGTGCCCAGTGGTACCGTTTAAGAAAATGGCAGAGGAAAATAAGGATCTCTGGTGCTACAGAAAGGAACCTTGCATTTGCTTTAAGCGAACTTGATAGAGATTCATCAAGGTTAGGTTTGCCAAGAAGTGTGAGAGAAGCAGCGTCAGTGATTTACAGAAGTGCTGTAGAAAATAAACTTATCAGAGGAAGAAGTATTGAAGGAGTCGTTGCCGCATCGTTATACGCTGCATGCAGAAGATGTAATGTTCCAAGGACTCTTGATGAGATTGCAGAAGTATCACGTGTAAGTAAAAAAGAAGTTGGAAGAACTTACAGGTTCCTAGCACGTGAACTTAACATAAAACTACCACCAACATCTCCCGTAAATTACGTACCAAGATTTGCAAGTGAATTAAGCTTATCTGGTGAAGTACAATCAAAAGCAATTGAAATAATCGAAAAAGCAGTGAAAAAAGGCCTTACATCAGGTAGGGGACCAACAGGAGTTGCAGCAGCAGCATTATACATTGCATCAGTGCTTCTTGGTGATAGAAAAACTCAAAGAGACATTGCAGACATTGCAGGCGTAACTGAAGTAACCATTCGCAACAGATACAAAGAGCTCACTGAACAGCTTGACATGGGCATAACTTTATAACCGTCGAAAATTCCCTCAAAATCTCCGATTTTGGGGCTTTGAAAATCAAAGATTTTCAAAGCCCTCAAACACAAAGTGTTTGGGGCCGAGGAAATTACATTTCTTACGGCAGTCGAAAATTCTCTGAATTTTGAAAGTCGCTGAACACTACGTGTTCAACGAAAATAAGTATCTTATTTTGCAAAATTGGACAGATCATTATAAGTATAACAACTCATACTCATGAAACCAGTATTTCACACTCTATTTAGGGCTATTAAGTGCCGATATATCTTGCATAAATTGATTTTGCCACATTTTCATTGTTTGTTCCTTTAATTATGGCTCTTCCATCTCTAAATATTGATATTTCATAGTTTGAAGTCTTAAAAAGAAGTATAAAATCTGCACATTTGACGCTGCCTAAATGTTCAAGTTTAGAAGCTAATCCCCGTAATTCTATCTCTTTTGAATTTGCAGGAGTTATTTGAACAGCATTTCGACCGCAAAGGGAAGTTATAACTTCCCTTTCTTCTGCATTCAGATAATCATATTTTTCAAGTGAGCAGCACTGGCAGTTTTCATTTTTCCTGACAAGTATTTCATCGAATGAATGGTTCCATGTATCATATACTATAAGGCTGCTGTCATGTTCACTTTCAGGCTTTACTTCTCCAAGAAGTATCCTTATGGTTTCTGTACTGGCCATTGAACCCATGATCACTGTTATAGTGTTTAATACGCCCATTGTGTCACATGTTGGTAGTGAACCAGGTTTTGGAACACAGGGATACAGGCATCGGATACACGCAGCACCAGGTAAAATGTTCATTGTCATTCCAGACGTTCCTATGGCTCCTGTATAAATCCATGGAATTCCTTCCCTGACACACACATCGTTTATAAGCATCCTTGTTAAAATGTTATCTGTTCCATCAAGGACAAGATCAACGTTTTTTATAATTTCTTCCACATTTGCGTGGTTTAAGTCCTTTACAATAGGTTCAACTTTAATGCTTGAGTTAATGAGTTTGAGTTTTTCGGTTGCTGCAATGGCCTTTGGCTTTTCAACATCATTTTCATCAAAAAGCATCTGTCGTTGGAGATTATTCAATTCTACAAAGTCCCTGTCTAAAATTGATATTTTACCAATTCCAGCACGTGCAAGGTTGTTTGCTGCCACTGTTCCAAGCGCCCCACATCCAACTATAAGAACATGGCTTTTTGAAAGTTTTTTCTGGCCTTCTTCTCCAATGTTCTGTAATATTTCCTGTCTTGAGTATCTGTTTTCCATGTTAATTCCCCCAGTTTCATGTTGCTTGTTCTATTTTTAAAATCAGGCTGTTACAGGATTTCTATTTGCCACTCTTTTTTCGATGATTTTAGCAAGCCTCTTAGCTAATGCTGTTACTGTTAATATTGGAGGTCTGCCAGGTGCCTGTGGAATCACGCTGGTATCTGCAATGAAAAGCCCTTTAATCCTTGTTTCAAGGTTATTATCGACTACTTTACCCACTGCAGCTGTTCCACCAGGATGTGCTCCCCTTATTGGTGTTGAAACTATGGATTGCGGGTCTACGCCGGTTTCAATGAGTAATTCAACACTTTTTTCATACCCTTCTTTTAAAAGGCCAATATCTCTTTTAGTAAGGGGCTTTTCAATTGATTTATCTGAATTAATCTTTCCATTGGCTTCATCTGCTATTTTAACCATTATACTCATTACATCTTCTGGGTCTGCATTAAACCCTTTACTTTCAAGAAGAGATGTAAGTTGGTTTGAAAAGTGTGGAGATAAAAAGTAGGGACCAAATTCAGATTTAACTCCCATTGGAATCTCCTTGTTGAGCTTTGAGCCCTTTAAAAATCCGCCAACAGTTATAAAAAGGTCACAGAATAATCCTTCACCAACATTTTCTTTAATTCCAGAATTTTTTAAAATTTCAGGAGTATTTAAAGCCCCTGCAGCTAATATAACATTTTTTGCATAATATGTCTTTATTTTGTTTCCAAACACACCCTTAACTCCTGCAACCTCTCCGTCTTTATGGATGATTTTGGTAACTTTAAAATCAGAAATAAGTGTTGCTCCATTATCTATAGCTTCATTTACAAAGTGAGTTGCATCCCATTTTGCACCAGGTTTACAGCCTGAAATGCATAGTCCGCAATTATCACATTTTGAAAAATCAATGAATTTGGGCATAGGCTCCATGAAATAGCCAAGACTTTCTCCGGCTTCTACTATTTTACGTGTTGCAGGTCCCATTAAATTAGATGGAAATGGATTAACTTTTAAATCTGCGCTTGCATCTATAAGTTCCTTAAAGAGATCAAGGTCATGTATTTTAAATTGAGTAGTGGCGGAATTAGAATAACATGTACTGCATGCATAACATGCATTTCCAAGAGAAACAGGAGTCGTCCCCCCCACACCTTCCATATACATTAATTCTGCAGGAAACCTGAGAAAATCATATTTATTCTTATCTTCATCTGTTGAATCTGCTTTTAAATCCATAGACATATTTTTAAGATAGTTCACTGATGTGCCTGTTTTACGGCGTCTTCCTTTCTCTAAAATCAGGACGTTTTTGCCCTTTTTTGAAAGTTCTCTTGCCACTGTTGCCCCCCCAGCGCCGGTTCCTACTATTATCACGTCATAAGTCATAATTTCACTTCGAAAATTAATTAAAACTACTATTACAATTGTTATATAACGATAGTCATATATGTTTTTAGGAGGCACCAGATAAAATTGATGACATTAAAATTATTTACCTTTTTCCCCTGCAAAAAGGCATTCTGCAGTTTCAATTAATTTTTTATCATCATTTTCTGCTGCAGTCTTAATGTTCTTTATAATATCTGAGAAAATCTTATCAACCACAACCTGTGTAAGGTCTTCAATAATTTTTTCCCTACCGTTCATATTCCCAAGCATCTTAAATGCCTTTTCCGTTTCTTGAATCCTTATTTTCTCTGCATTACACCTTATATTAGAAATAAGAGTTTCAACTTCAAGATGTTTTAAAGCCCTTTTAAGAAGTGAGATTTCTTCATCAATAATTTTTTGAGCCTCATATGCTTCAAATTCTCTCATCTTCCTGTTTCTATCTGCTATTTCTCTTAAATCATCAATATTAAATAGTTTAATACCCAATTCTTTAACATCTTCCTCAATGTCTCGAGGGTTTGCAATATCAACCATCACCAGTTTATAGAAATTTTCAGGCGGAACTGCATTTTTAACTTTATTAAGATTTAAAATAGAGTGGGGTGCTCCCGTAGCACTTATAATAACATCCGCATCACTCATAGCTTCATCAAGCCTATCAAAGTGTATTGCTGAACCTCCGAGTTCCTTTGCAAGATATGTTGCCCGATCATAAGTCCTGTTTGCCACTACAATCGCTTTAAGGTGTTTTTCAACCAGAGCTTTAGCAACCAGAGTTCCTATTTTTCCAGCACCTATTACAAGTACTTTTTTACATTTCAAGTCGCCGAGAACTGATTCTGCAAGTTCAACTGCTGCTGAGCCAATAGAAATAGATCCCTTATTAATACCCGTCCTTTTTCTTACAGACTGGCCTACATGGATGGCTTTAGTAAAAATAATGTCTAAAATTTGACCGCAAGAGCCTGTAGAAATACTTTTTTTCCGAATGTCCTTTATCTGCCCTAATATCTGATCTTCACCCATTATCATGGATTCTAAACCGCATGCCAATTTAAGAAGATGTTTTAGGGCATCATCATCGGTCTCAACTACAAAACTATCAAAATCAAGATCATTAAGATTAATGTTTTCAAGAACAATATAAAGCTCAGCACGGTTGCATGTTTTTATCTGAATATACTCCCCCACAATATATTCATTCTTTATCCTCAAAAAGAGTTCATCCATTTGACGAGTAGATTTTTCAATTGTGCAAATATCCGCTGTTTTATGGTCGATTCTTATATTCAGAATCATTTTATCACCTGAAACAAAGGGAATAATCTTATTATAAATTAATTATGTTATTTGGAGCTTAGATACTGTTTTATGTATTTTTTAGCGCCTTCCAGATTTCCTTCCCTTAATAGTTCATCTATATTTTCATCGTTTAATATTTCATATAGATAATATCTACGTTTTTTCTGGTCAAAAATCTTTTTTTTTAGAATATTTCTGGTGAAATTTTGAAGTTCAAGCTGTAATATATCTTCCCTTTTTATTACTTTTTGTATTTTTTTTCTTAACTCCCGGGCCATAAGGGGGCTCTTTCCACCAGTAGATATGCATAACTGCACGTCCCCTATAAAAAAAGAAGATGGGACAATTAAATTTCCTTCTTCAGGATTATCAGCGCGGTTTAAAAGTTTATGTGAAGCTAATTTAGCCACTTTTTCATTTAATTCCCCGTCTCCAGTGGCCACAATCACAATATCAGACCATTCTACCCATTCTTCAACTTCCAGAACAGGTTTACAGGAAGCGCCAAGTTCACTGAGTTCTTCTGGAATTTTTCTCCCAATTATTATAACATTAGCACCTGTTTTAAGAAATCTACGTGCTCTTCGGCTGCCCACTTCCCCTGCACCCACAACCAAAACGTTTTTTTCATCCATCTGTAGATAAAGAGGAGTCCAGCCCAATTTATAATCTCCTGTAACCAATTACTGCTGCATTTCAAGATCTTTCATTCTGAGAATTTTAGCAGCCATTCTTAAATCATTGCCGCATTCTTGAAGAACACTGGTAGCTTCCTCTTCAGGAACATCAAACGCATCAGCAAGGGCTTTTACTTCCTTTTTTGATGATTCAGATATCCCTACAAGTTCTTCAGAAAGCTGTTTTTTAAGCTCCATGTATTCTTCAACGCTCATGCTGATTTTTCTCATTACCATGTCTCTGAGTGGGCATGGTTTAGAAGGTTTGCAGCACCAGACCAGCGATCCAAAGCAGGTCCCTTCTCCTTGACCTAATTTTGTTTTTCTGCCAAATTCCTCTTTTTTTGCTATGTACTCCTTTGAGCTCATATTTACTTCTTCAAGAGCATATATGATTGGACATGGTTTAACTGGCGGACAACAAAAGGTTAAAGCTCTTTTGTCTCCTCCCCTGCATACGTGTGATGGTGAATCTTCCCATACCATTGTATTCCTCCAAATTCATTCAACAAACGTTATTCATCTCTAGACATTTTCTGCTTTTCAGTTGGCGTCAAATCTTTCACTATGGACTGTGGATCTCCTGTTTTAAGGATTTTCCCACCTCTCATGAGTGCTGCCCTGTCGCAGACATCGAGCACAAAGTCCATATCGTGTGATATAATCATAAAAGTTTGACTTAGTTCATCTCTCGCCTTTCTAATGGAATCTGTTACCTGGACCCTTGTGATTGGATCCATTGTTCCTGTAGGTTCATCAAGAATGATAATATTAGGTTCTTTTATTAAAACCTGTGCTAAAGCAACCCTATGACGTTCTCCACCGCTTAATTCATCAGGATATTTACTTAAAAGGTTTAGAGCATATTTTTCATCAAAACCAACCGCTTTAAGAACATATGCTGCTTTCATCTTTGCAAATTCTGCAGGGAGTTCTAAACTTATTGCATCAGTTAAATTTCCTAAAACAGATCTGTGAGGATAAAGGCTGTATTCCTGATGAAGAATCCCCAGATATGGTTTAATTCTTCCTCTTCCTAATGGACCAGGTTCGGTCATGTCCACCCAGTCATCCCCGAGTTTAACGATTATTTTACCAGAACTGGGTTCAGTTAACCCATATAAGATCCTTGAAAGCGTGGTTTTACCAGCTCCACTTAATCCAACAATACCAAAAATTTCTCCCCCATCAACAATCATGTCTATTCCATCAACAGCCTTTATCACTCCCCTTTCTATAGAATAGTAGTGTTTTTTAACGTCTTCCATTTTAATCATTGGCCCGCCGGTCTGGTATTCTGCTATTTTTTTGGGAAGTGGAACCTGATCTAAAAATCTCTTTACAACAGATTCAGGGTCGCCTTCATCAATGATTTCACCCTTTTCAAGCCATATTACATGATCAGAAAGTTTTTTCATAGCTTCTGGCCAGTGAGAGGTAATGATCATTGTTGTACCCTTATCCTTTACACCTTCAAGGAGTGCATGGTGTATGAGTTCAGCGGTTTTTGGATCAAGAGTACCTGTGGGTTCATCTGCAAGAAATACCATAGGTTCCTTTGCTATTTGTCTTGCAAGAACCACTCTTTGTTTTTCCCCACCACTTAAATCTCTTGCGATGTGGGTTATTCTGTGAGTCATTTGAGTAGTTTCAAGAAGGTCTATGGCCATATACATACTTTCTTCTTCATCATGATGGTTTATGGACTTTAAAACGTTGTCTATTACAGTATCATCTTCATAGAGGGCAAATGTTCTCTGAAGCATTATAGAAATCCGTCTTCTAATTGCAGCAAATATTTTTCTATCAGTATCCCAAAGATCAACCCTTTTTGCTTCAAATTTTCCTCCACATGTACATTTCTGCCCTACTTTCGAAGGAGCATCCACAAAAAAACATTCATGACACAGTGCAATGTTATAAAATATTTTACCGCTGTCTGGTTTGTATTCTTTCATTCCACGGAGCATGTTTATTAAAACAGATTTTCCAGCACCAATTCTACCTAAAATACCCAGTACAACACCTTCATTTATGGTAATATTCAAATTTTTTAAAACGTCTACGCCTTTGAATGTTTTAGTGACATTTTCCAATTCTATAAAAGACATACAATCACCTTCAGAATTTAATTTGCGATATGAATATGATTTAAGGACTTAATATTAAAAATTTTCAGAGTTTATTCTTGAAAGATCAAATGGTATCTTTCCATTCATTACTGCCCGTGCTATTGAGATTCCGTCTGCACCAGCAGAAACCATTTTCCGTGCAGATTCCAGATCACAGATAGAATTATTACCTATTAAAAATATTTCAGTGTTTTCTTTGATCGATTTTATTAAATCGTAATCTGCATAATTGTACCCTGGTTTCATGGCATCTACATGCAGAAAATCTGCTCCCGCTTCTTGAATGATCTTTGAAATTTCTACATCGTCAACATTTTTAATATTTGCCCTGATCTTGACTGATACTTTGCTTTCTGCACTTTTAACTACTTTTTTTGTATAATCATATAAGATTTCATGTTCATATAGAAGCGCCTGCCCGCAGCCTATATCAATTATTTCAGGCTGCCTGCAGTGTGCATTAATCTCAACCACATCGATTTCAGGCAGTTTTGATACTTTAACTATATTTTCGGGAGATGTAGAACGCAGATTTGCAGATACAATACCGTTCCATGATTTTTTGATTAAAACGGCCTCTTTTTTGATGGCTGAAATTATATTTTCTTCTTTTATATCAAATTCTGGCCTTCCCCTTTGAATAATTCTCCGGCCTGCAGCTATTGTTTTTTTATCTAAGTTATAACCACCTATCGTTACTACATCAAAACACTGACCTGCTATTTTTTTACAGAAATTTCCATCTGTTATTCCTGCCATTGGTGCTAAAACCTTAATAGATTTCACTCCTGTTTATTCCTTCATTACATAGACAAGATCGTAAGTGAAGCCTCCTCTTATCTCTTCAAGAGCAAGATCTGCTAAATTAGCAGCTTTTTCAGCAGTAGGAGCCTTTCCCACCCCTGCCTTAAGTGCTATGTTAGTTTCATCTTCAATTTCTTCAATTATCTTTAAAATTTCCTCTGACTTTAGCCCATTACATGGAGACATGAAATTATCTCCACCTATGAAAAATAGAAGCGATTCTTTTTTAATTAGCTTTTTCATTAAAAAGTGCTGGACTCTATTTACAATAAAAGAAGTATCATAAGCAGGAATAATATTAGTTAAGGAATCTGTAATTCCGTTTATATCAATATGGGCAATTTGAACAGAACTGTCCTTCTTGTTCACCATGCCATCTATCGCTAGAATTTCAGTTCTATCTCCTGATTGTGCCCCGCCGTAGTTTTGTAATGCGGATGTGGCATTTCTTTGAGCTTCGTAAGGAGTTTCAGCTGCTCCCACACCCATACTCACAGTTATAGGGTATCTGTTACAAATTGATTTTTGAATTCTTAAATGGTCTTCCACACCCACACCGTTTGTAATTGCAAGCATGTTATCAAAACGAGTAAAGAAAACAAGGCCGCCTCCTGCAGCGAATTGTCTTTGTAGATCAGCGTAAAGTTCGGCCTGTAAAATCTGAAGGTCTGCTTCAGCCCTTGGAGCAGGTGTAACAGTCCATGGACCGTAATTATCAATTTGAATTAAAGTCATCTGTATCATAAATTTCACCCAAAAATACATCTTGCTAAATTTACCTTATCATTGATGGTCTTCATGTTTGTGTTTGTTACAATAACCTCTGATATTAATTTTTCTATTTTTTCCCTGGATTCAATATCCTCAGCATCCATAACAAACCTGTCTATAAAATTCTGGTAAAGAGCTGCAACTCCCCTGCTGGACACTTCAATACTCCGTGCATTCATGAACTTTCCTGCAGGCCCGCTTACAGGTTTTCCGCTGATAATAGGTGAAACTGCAACAACATAAACCTTTTTAAGCGCTTTTGTAACTCCTTTCATTGAAATTATAGGACATATGGAAGTTACGGGATTTGAAGGCCCTATTACTACGATGTCTGAAGATTCAATGGTACGGATTAAATCTTCTGAAGGTTCCACTTCATTAAATGTAACATCTAAAACTTCTGGCATCCCTCTTTTTTCAACCAGAAATTTGTGGAAATCCATTTCTCCTTCATCTGTTATGATCCTGATATATGACTCATCATTGCTCATGGGAATGATCTTTGATTTAATGCCTAAATTTTTTCTTTGAATATCCACAACATGAGAGAGAGGATATTTCTTCATCAGCATTGTTTTTTGAATTTTTATAGCCCGATCTCTGTCTCCAATTCTTAATATTTCATCTTGCCCGATTTTTTTTAATGTTTCATGGGTTATAAATGTATCATCCTTGATACCGTACCATGTATCTTCATTAATAATTCCAGAAAGTGTGTACATAACAGTGTCTATGTCTGGAGCTATATAGTTTCCTGATACATATGTATTTTCCACAGTATTTACAATTATGTTTAAGTCACCAGGATCAACTATTTTGACAATTCCCTGAATTAATTTTGGAGTTCCAGTCCCTCCAGAAAGTACTGCTATCATTTTTCACCTGAATACATCATATTTTTTAGGCCTTATCAAATCTCTATAAGTCGCATTATTATTTTTTAGCTTTGAAACGTAATTAACTCCTCTTATTATAACAACAGGTATTCCTTCATCAGCTTGCCCCATTATAATAGATGCTGCTGCTGCTAATTCATCTGCAACTGCAATATCTGTAGTTTGGAGCTTCCTTCCATATAAATCTTTTTCTCCTTTCCTATTCCACAGTGGATCCATGCCAGATATACCAACAGCAGTTCCAATAGCACCTTCTCTAAATGCTCTCCCCTGAGTATCAGATATTATAACAACAACTTCTTTTCCGGTCTCCTCTCCTATTTTTTTCCTTATAATTTCAGCACTTTTATCTGGATTATCGGGAATTGGAGTTGCAATTCCATTTTCCACATTTGATTCGTCTATTCCTGCATTTGCACATACAAATCCATGTTTTGTTTCAGAAATTATAAAATCAGGACCCTCTGCTATTATCTCATTTGACTGGAGGATGATAGCCTCCACAATTTCAGGTTTCTTCCCAGTTTTTTCCGCAATGGACAGTGCTTTTAAGCTGGGTTCAATGGATTCAAGGTTAATTTTGTTTCCTTCTGCCTTGGATATTACTGTTTCTGCAACGACAATAATATCTGCGTCTTGAACTTCAGTACTTTCCACTGACATTGCATTTAATATCAATGCTGCAATATCATCACCTTCATCCACAAGAGGAATATTTTCAATTCCAATGACCCTTATCTCCATTTATTCACGATCCATGTTCCATATTTTGAGCAGGAGGAGTATGACAGTTATATTGAACTGATTTCCCATTTTTTACCTGCAAATGCAGCTACTGAAGTTACAGGGTTTGTGAATTCTTTAAATTTTCCACCATCATATATGAATCTGGCAGCATCTTCTGCACTACTACATATAAATTCAACGAAATTAGGTCGTGTATACTCATATGTTGAAACATAACAGGCTTCGTCTGGTTTAACTTTTTCCACTATTAAATCTTCCTGAGTAACTATTCCTATATATGAATCCCCACCTAATGTTGTGGCTCCTGCGATTCTGGAGGTATTGAAATCATCTTTTTCATAGTCCATGGTAAGTAATGTTAACGCAATTGAATCACGAATATTCATCCCTGAAGCTATTTTTTCGGCTATTATATCTGTATGGGAGCCATTTGAGACAACTGCAACATCATCAACTATTCTTATACAATTATAAGCAATATAAGGGTTTTTAAAAACATCCCTCTCGTGCCCTTCTTCAGGTAATATTGTTGCCCTATCTTCAAATGTTTTCACAATTCTGTCTGGAAAAGACCTGCTTGAAACTCTGTAGGCAACGAAATTCCCCATCTCTGTACTTCCCACTGCTAATATTCTTCCAAGATACATTTTTTCACCTTTTGAATAATTACCATTTAGATGCATTTTAGATTAATACTATGCTGAAGCCCTTACTGCCCTGTCTACAGGAAATCCTGGAGGTGTAGTTATAATAATCTCCCTATTTTTTGGACGTATTACTATTTCACCCCCATCAATCACAGTTGTATGAACTGCAATTGCACTATTTCTTATATAAGCAGACATGTCTATTCTATTAACTGTTACCTTTTTTAGACCTGCAACCGGGATTAGATAATACTCAGACGGACCACTGCTTTGCTGATCAACTTGAGGCTTTCCAGAAACTGACCGGGTTTGATCCGCAGCTTGAAAGCTACTTGTAACCATTAAAAATATGAGAATAGTAAAAACAACATCAATAAATGGAACCATGTTAAAACGAGGATTACTATCTTTTAATTTATTTCTATACTTGTTAACGTCCATAGCCATTAGATTACTTCCTGAAATTACTGTATCAGCTTACTTTTCACGATTTCCACCCGGGTATTGCATTTTTCCAGTATAATGTTAGGAATACTTTTTTCAAGCATGCTGGGTTTGAAACCTACCATTACATTTGCATCTTCATCTTCAATTTCTTTAACTTTAACAATTCCATCAGATTCCCTGAGTGCCTCCACAGCAAGTTCTGGATCTACAGCAACTTTTATTCTTATTATCGCAGACCTCCAGTTGGTCATCTTCTTTGTGATTTCTATTTTATCAATTTCATCCTCTATTCTATTTGTTATATTTAAATGAAGTGGTAATAAAACTATTGCAACTGTAAGTCCTGCTATTGTAGTAATTAAAGCTATGGAAATACCTTCAGCCATTGCTGTAGGATTAGCGTCCACTCCAAGTGCTTTAAAGGTGTACCACATACCAATAACAGTTCCAATTAACCCCAGTAAGGGAGCAATTTCAATTATCATTTTAATTGTACCCATACCTCTGGTCATTCTGCCCATCTCAACAATGAAAACATGTTCCATTGCATCTTCAACTTCTGTTTTGTTTCTATATCCAATTTTTAAAGCCTCAGAAATAATTTTTGAAATTGGATTTTGATATTTTCCTATTGAACGCAGTGCTTCAAGAGATCCTCCTTTTTCCATAGCTTCCTTAACCGTTCCCATAATAAGAGGTGGGGACACCTCAGATATCTTACGTAAATATAATATTTTCTCTACTGAAGCTAAAAAGCCGTATAAACCTATAATAGTGATTATATAAGTTATAACTCCTCCACTTTTAAACATTTCCAGTATTGTATAAAAGATGCTGCCAAAAAACTCGAAAATCATTGTATCTATCTTCTGATGATCATTTCTGTTTCTTTCAAAAATCTACGATTTTTGATGCCTCGAAAATTCCTACGGAATTTTCGGCGGCTTTTTTACGGTGGCCCATGATTTTCTGACAAAATCAGGTAAATTTTCATAGGAATATTTCTTTAAAAATGCAATTGTTTCAGGGTCGCTTGGATACCCGGATCCTATACCCCTGTATTCTTTTTTCAATTTCTCAATTTCCATGTCGCGTTCAACTTTGGCAATAATAGAAGCTGCTGCAACGATTGCATATTTATCTTCAGCTTTATGTTCAGATATAACCTTAAGACCATTTATAGTATTTTTCATTTCATCACAAAATCTTTGGGGCTTGACATCCAGACAGTCTATATAAGCTACATCAGGATTTGCAGCTGCAATAATCTTTTTAATGGCTATTTTTTCAATTTCGTTTAAGTTAATACCTTTAGCCCTTAAATTATCTATGTCTTTGGCCTGTATACAGACTGTATGGCATTCAGCTATTCTTTTTATTCTCCTTGCCATTACTTTCCTTTTTCCAGGAGCTAACCTTTTAGAGTCCTTTAATTGGAGTTTTTCTATCTTTTCCAGTTTTTCTTCCTGGACTGCAACTCCCCCTACAACAAGTGGCCCTATTACTGGTCCTCTTCCTGCCTCATCTATTCCTATTATTTTCATGTTGATTTAGAAATTTATTTTAAATAAAAATATTGAATGAGCTATTATTTCATCGCTTTTAAACGTACTTCTGGTTCAAGTGCTCTTGGCTCTGCAGCTACAATGGCAGCCCCTTTAGCAACTACAGTCATAGGATCGTCTGAAATTTCAGCAGGGATTTCTAATTCGCTGTAGATCCTTTCTTTTAGTCCTCTAAACTGTGATGTTCCACCTACAACCATTGTTCCCCTGTAAACACCAGATATGAGTTCTGGAGACATTCTTTTAAGTATAACTGCAAGTGCTTCAATGAGTTTTACAACAACTGGTTCAGCGGCTTCTGCAACGAGTTTTGAATCGATTTCTATCTCTTTAGGTTTATTGGTTTCCATATCCTTTCCAATAACTGTAGTTTTTTCAATTTCAGGGCTTGCATCTGAATTAACCATCCCTACTTCTATTTTAGCTTTTTCAGCTTCGTGAATTCCTATTTCAACATTGTACATTTTTTTTACTATATCCACGATATTATCATCAATATTATCTCCACCAAGCCTCACGGTCTCAATATCTGTAATTCCACCAAGGGAAATGACCACGATATCACTTGATCCTGCACCAACGTCAATTACCATTGTACCTGATGCTTCTGCAATTGGTAATCCTGCACCTATAGCTGCTGCAAGTCCTTCACTTATAACTAAAACATAACTTGCCCCTGCTTTTCTACCGATTTCTTCAACAGCGTTCTTTTCAACTTCTGATGCGTCTCCCGGGATGCCTATAACAATTCTATCAACGTGATCCATGGATTCTCCTGTACCTTTATTCATTGCATAGATGATAAGTGCTTCTGCCTGAGCTACACTTTCTATCACTCCTTTTCTAAGCGGTCTTACAGCTATAATATCTTCAGGAGTCCTCCCAAGCATGGATTTTGCGTCGTTACCCACTGCAAGCACATAAGATGGATCTTCTTTTTTTACAGCCACTACAGATGGTATTTTATAAAGATCAAACTTATCTCCTGATGGTTTTGCAACAACAGTGTTAAGCGTACCTAAATCAATTCCCAGTGTATTAGC
>Ga0209105_100283_pt1 | contig 17424 bp, 16 predicted proteins | sample SedPBSmetaG_FD_184158 | JGI IMG/M metagenome (GOLD analysis project Ga0209105, IMG submission 184158) | Freshwater sediment bacterial and archeal communities from Indian Creek, Illinois, USA to study Microbial Dark Matter (Phase II) -... | ecosystem: Environmental > Aquatic > Freshwater > Creek >...
CGGCTGCGCATGCAAGTAGCTTTTCTTCTGAAGCCTCCTGTCGCTTGAACTCTCCTGTTATTCGCCCCTCGCGCAAGACAATAACTCTGTCGCTAAGGCCAATAACCTCCGGCAGTTCTGAGGAAATAAGCAGAATTGCCGTACCTGAATCCGCAAGCGCGCGAATAATATTGTAGATCTCATGTTTTGTTGCAACATCGACACCTCGCGTTGGTTCATCCAAAATAATAATGGGAGTTTCAAGCGTGAGCCATTTTGCAAAGACTACTTTTTGCTGATTCCCTCCGCTTAATTCTTTAAGCTGCCGCGCCGGATTATCCGGTTTAATGCGCAATTTATTAATCATTGATTTGACTGAAGAATTCTGCAAACTCTTGTTAAGAACTCCAAATCGAGAAAACTTCTTCATAGATGCAAGGCTTATATTATCTTTTATTGAAAGAAACATAACTAATCCATCAAAACTGCGGTCTTCAGTCAGCATTGAAATGCCTTCATTCAGAGCTTTTCGGGGTGTTGATAATTCAATCGGTTTCTCATTTATTAAAACATCGCCTTTAGTAAAACGATCCGCTCCAAAGATGCAGCGTGCCATTTCAGTGCGACCGCTGCCCACAAGTCCATAAAATCCTAGAATTTCTCCTTTTGCTATTGAAAATGTTATATCTTTAAATATTTTGTCGCGACTTAAACCGCGTACAATCATGACTTTATTATTAAAAGACGATACCCGGTCAGGGAATATTTCATCGATAGTGCGTCCGACCATCATTTTTATCAGCGCCGGTTTGCTTGTTTCAGTCGTGTTAACAGTTCCTACAAGACAACCATCTTTAAGAACCGTTACGCGATCTGCAATCTGAAAAATTTCATCCAATCGATGAGAAATGTAGAGAATCAATACATTTTCACTCTTAAGCTGACGGATTACTCGAAACAGCCTATCAAGCTCCTTCTGCGAAAGAACTGCTGACGGTTCGTCCATGATTAGAATGTTAGGGCTTACAGAAACCGCTTTAGCAATTTCAACCATTTGTTTTTGCGACGCACTCAAATCCGAAATTTTCAATTTTACATCCAAATCTACAAATCCTATCCTATCCAGCACCTTTCGAGCCGACTCATGCGACTTAGTCCAATCGATACAAAACTTCGCATTTGACTTTTGAAGATTCCCAATCAAAATATTTTCAGTAACCGTAAGATGTGAAACCAAACTGAAATGTTGATTAACAGCACGGATTCCCAGTTTTTGCGAATCAATCGGACTGTTTATACGACTCTCCGCACCTGAAATAAATATCCTTCCTTCGTCCGAATTTACTGCACCCGATAGAATTTTCACGAGCGTGCTTTTGCCCGCTCCATTCTCGCCGATTATCGCGTGAACTTCACCTCTTTGCGCTGAAAAATCGACTTTCCGTAAAGCTCTTGTGCCGTTATAGCTTTTGCTTATACCTTTCATTTCTAAAAATTCAGCTAAACTCATTTTTGCACTCCATTTTTATCGTTGAATACAGATAAAGCATTGTAAAGTATTACGGATTTTTGATCCGTCATGTCCATTAAAGTTTCAGGAATGCTCTCTCTGCCATGACCGCTTAATTTAATGCCTCCGAAGGGCAGGTTTTCCACACGAACGGCGCTTGACCAATTGATTATGACTCCGCCGGCTTCCAGTTTGTATACCATATTCATTGCGGTTTCCAAATTACTAGTAAACACCGAGGATTGAAGACCGTATTTACTGCCGTTTACATAAAAAACCGCTTCTTCAAGAGTCTTGAACGAAGTCACGGGAGCAATCGGGCCAAAAACTTCTTCTTCCATAATCGGTGACTGGAAAGATATGTTGTTCAAAACGGTAGGTTCGATAAATGCCCCATTCCTTTTGCCTCCAAAACAAACCTCTGCGCCGGCCTCAACAGCATCGTTGATGCTTTTTTCGACACTTATAGCGGCGCTTTCAGTAATTAGAGGACCTACGTCTGTTTTTTCGTCAAGCGGGTCGCCCACTATTAGCTTTTTAGTCTTTTCAACCAGTATATGTAAAAATTCCTCACAAATCGTCTCATCGACAAAAACTCTTTTTACAGCGCAACATATCTGTCCGTTTCCCCTTGCAAGACGCCCTAATACCACCGCTTCCGCAGCGCGTTCAATGTCCGCATCCTTACATACGATTGTTGCGTCATTCCCTCCTAATTCTAGATGCACACGTTTTAGCGTCTCCGATGCGATAAGCGAAATCCTTCGTCCTACGTTTGTGCTTCCTGTTAACGATATGAGATTAACACCTGGAGAACGCGCGAGTAATTCTCCGACAACAGCTCCCGCTCCTGTAATCATCTGATGAGCACCCTGCGGTAAACCGGTATTTTCAAGGATTTCAGCAACTTTTAACAAAGTAAGTGGGCAGTCGCTTGGAGGTTTAACAATAACGGCATTCCCCGCAGCAAGTGCGGCTGCGACTTTGTGAGCATACAACTCGACCGGATAATTAAACGGCACGATAGCAGCGACTACTCCTACCGGCCGCCGCAGTGTAAAAGCAAAATGCCGCTCCATACCCGGAATCATATCTAAAGACATACTTTTGCCAAACAATCTTTTTGACTCTTCAGCAAAACCCCTGAAAATCCTGATTGCTGCAGCAATTTCCTCCCTTGTTTGCCGTATCGGCTTTCCATTTTCGCGCGCAAGAAGGTTAGCAAGCTGCTCTTTCCGTTTTTCCATTTCATCCGCACATTCGAATAAGATCGCAGCACGCCTGAATGCCGGCATCTCAGCCATTTTGTTTTTTGCTAGCTGTGCAAATTCAATGGCGTTTAACACATCTTTTTCTGTTGCCTGGGGAACCGTATCAATAATACTGCCATCCGCCGGGTTTATGATATCTCTTTTGTTTCCTTCCTTAGTATCAACCCATTCGCCATTTATCAGCATATTCATAATTCGCATCCTCCTGACTATGATTCTGAGTTTTGCTTGAAAGTTTATAAGTCTATTTTTTTGAATTGGAGTTTATTATGTTTCATTATATTGTATGTCGTTTCACAATATGAAGTATAAACAACGAGAAAAGAATTGTCAACATCTTTTTACAATATTTTTTTTGCTCAACAAAATAATGCAGAAAAGCTAAAGCCAGAGTTACGACCTTTCACAGAAACAAAAATTTGTTTTGAAAATATGTTTATTCAAAAGAAGAACAAGGCTTAAACCTTGTTCTTCTTTTAGACATAGTATTCTCAAACTAGCGGCTCTCGCTTTTTAGTCATTTTTGTCTATATACACATAAAATCAGTCCGGTAACATTGTGATAAAATGCTTACATTAAGAAACGAATTTACTCCCAGATTCCCGGCGATTAAGCAGCCCTTGCTGATGAGCTATTACTGCAACATCATACATAAACTCAAAGAATATAGTCGGCTCGTTTATAGTGTATGAGATGGACCTGCTTTCCCGCCTGATTGCTTCAGCAACAACTTCCTCCGCCGTATACCGGAAAGCATGTACTTCGCCACCGAATTACACTATCCTGTTTCGATACTAATCCATCTCACTTTCTTCCTACCGGCATGATGTATAGGGGTATATTCTCGGTACCAAGTATTTCTTTAACCATTTCATCCTGGAATGCGCCCACGATGACTGTACCCAAACCAAGTGCCTCGGACTGAAGATGAACATTTTGACCAGCGCCTCCAATATCCATCGAAATGTAGCGATCCACTCCCCGTTGTCCGTAAACTCGTCTGACTTCGTCAAAATCAGCGACCCAAATGATACTAATCGGTGCCTGGTGTACAAACCTCTGCCTAAGAGAAGCAAGCATCAGCTCTTCACGAAAATCCCCATCCATTAACATCTCTAGCGAGTGCTCCCGCCATCCAAACCGATAGATCCCATCGGCTAAGTCGGTTACATTGCCGACAACGAGATAAATCTCAAATGGATAAAGCCCCCCGGCTGAGGGAAATGCACGTGTTGGCCCGGTTACTCCATCGACCGTCTTCCCACCGGCTGACCACAAAAGCTGGGATACTTCCTGCAAGGTCAAAGGCTTATCGGTGAAATGCCGTATTGACCTGCGCTGAAAGATTGCTTCTTCCACTGACATATCGCCCGTATGTTGCGGAGAAGGAAGATGGATTACTTGCTCTTTTACTTCAGCAGCTTGTATTTGTACTGCGGGTTCTGTTTGAACCATCACAAGCACTCCGATACCTATGACAAGCAATGCCGTTAAAGCTACAATAATTACCTTATTCTTACCAGTTAAAACCATAGTTTTCACCTCCTTCGTTTATTCCCAAATTCCCGGTACAGTACGAGCGGAAAAGGGCGATTTGCCATCAACAACTTGGTTATATATTACATTAAAATGGACGCGGTGAATCAATCGTTCACCGGTATCCGGGCAAAAAGTTGAATTATAGCGATGACCCGGAACATTACCGATTGTTACGAAGTTTACTCCCGCACTTCTTGCTATTGAATGCGCCTCCTCCAACGTTTCTATCGGTGTTGGAGGAAGATGAGTTAATTGGTAAGAAGGATAGAAACGAGTAAAGTGTAAAGGGACATCCGGGCCTAAGTTATCTAAATTAATATGTGCTTAAAGAATAGTTTTGTGTATTTCTTTGATTTCATTATAACTAGGAAATCAGAAAAATCAAGAAGTTATTACGAGTGAGTACACGACATTTTATTATTTGATGAAAAAAATGACCCATCGACTAATGCAGCATCACAAAATCACGAACGATACAAGATATTCTTTTCTTTAGTGTTTGTATAAGCTATAATCATTACTGACACTAAAGACAGAAATTTTAAAGGAATGATGCGTAATGGGTCTTATTTGCTTGATTATTGGCTTGTTAGGAATTCCGATTCTATTGGTTGGATTTATCCCTTTTCTTGGATGGCTCAATTGGATAAACAATTTTTTCGTAAGCATAGGATGGATATTAGGGTTAATTGCGTTTATGAGAAATAAAAAGAATATATTAGCAATTATTGGTTTAGCAATCTGCTCTATCGTGTTATTATTCGGCTTCTTCAGGCTTTCCTTGGGCGGTGGCTTAATATAGAACCGGCTTGTATCCAGACTAAAAGGAAAAAGTTTTTCGCTTTATCGTGTCGGCGAAATCCTATTATAGCGCCAGACGTTTTCATGGTTTGATAACGATATAATCTACTCAAAAAGATGTTCATGAAGTATATGCTGCAAGTGTTGAGAAGTGTTACTACAATTCGGGATTTTGTTTCAACCCTTACGTGAAATTGTTATCTTGAAAAAAGGATAGATATGAGCATTAATTAAGCTTTTTACGCAGAGATTTATAGATATTTATACAGGAGGCCGCAGGTATGAAGTATACAGAAATCAATGCAAAAACGATTGATAAATGGGTTGACGAAGGCTGGGAATGGGGTATACCAATTTCTCATGAACAGTTTGTTGATGCTATCAATGGCAAATGGTCAATGCTTCTAACACCAACCAAATCGGTCCCAAAAGAATGGTACCCTGACTTAAAAGGTATAAAAGTACTGGGTCTTGCTTCCGGCGGAGGACAGCAAATGCCTATTTTCGCAGCACTCGGCGCTGAATGTACACTCCTCGATTATTCTAAAAAACAAATAAGGAGCGATTTGTCATTAGCTGAGAGTGAAGGATACAAAATCAATGCTATCTGCGGGGACATGTCACAAACACTACCTTTTGACAACGATTCTATTGATCTGATTTTTCACCCCGTGTCGAATTGTTATATTGAAGATGTGATGCATGTATGGAAGGAATGCTACCGTATTCTTAAAACAGGTGGCATACTGATGTCAGGTTTGGATAACGGTATAAATTATATTTTTGATGAGAATGAAAAAGAAATTAAATATAGACTCCCGTATAATCCCTTAAAAAATAAGGAATTGCTAAAATCGTTAGAAAATACAAATTATGGAATTCAATTCTCACATACACTAGAAGAACAGGTGCGCGGTCAGCTCAAGGTTGGATTTAAGCTTCTTGATTTATATGAAGATACGAACGGAACCGGCTTGCTGCACGAGTATGGAGTTCCAACATTCTGGGCTACCTTGGCTGTTAAATAACAGACAAGCCCCTATCCTTTGTCTGCATTACTTACACTGTTTAGCGGCAATTCTTCCTGTCATTATAGCTGTAGGACCGCCGGCTGGGCTATAAACCCACTTACCAGCCGCATAAACATCCGGCAGTTCGGTTTTAACAGAACTCGCCATATTTAACATGCTGGTAACCACAGGAATCTTACCTTCAAATGACCATCCTACAATAGATCCTTCCGAACTGCCTACCTTCTCATAAATGGAGCATGGCGTAGCGGAAAAACAGAACAGCACTTTTTCCTTAAGTCCGGGATAGATGCTCGAGGAAATCGTCATGATTATCTGCTCTTCAAATCTCTTTGTAAATTCTTCATACCAACCCCTTGCACGAATCCTGCTGGTCAGTTCAAAATCAAACAGAACGCTTATAATAATCCCAGTTTTCCCCGGTGGCGCTGCCTCAGCGTCACGAAGCACCGGTATTGATATCTCAAATGTGTTATATTTGCAGAATCTTTCAATCCATGCAAAAAGTTCTTCCTTTTTAATCTTATCCCAATTCTGCAGCAACTCTTGAAGCTCGTCGGTATGTATGGTTCCAATGCCTTTGCGATCTGGTGTGTAAAATAAGTGACCGCTTGCCTTCTCTTGGAAATACTCAGGATGTAAATTCACCGCAAGAAAAACCGAAAATACCGACTCGGCACCCTTATGAGACAGAATTGCCTGCTTTTTGTTTCGGAAATTGAGTTGAGCCTTTTTTTCAATACCTTCATCACTTGTGATAGTATAAAGGGTCTTTAGGTCTCCCGCCCAAATCATTTTTTTATACTGGTACTCATTTCCCTTAGAATCCTTCAGTCGCTTGTTCTGTGCATCAACACTAATTACCCCCGCATTATAACAAATCTCCCCTCCGCGTTCTTCGATAGCTTCAACTAGTTTTTGCATAAATGCACCCACTCCACCTTTGGGGTACAGATAATCATTATAAAGAGCGAAATAGCTAAGGGCAAAGAAAGCCGGAGTTTTTCTGAAAAAATGCTGACCTATCATATCCTTTAGAGATTGATTTGCAGTCAAAATATTGAGATGGTCTTCGAATGGAGTGTTCACTTATTGATTTGATACATAGTTTTTGTAAATTTTAACATCCAAGAGATAAGCGCAGGAAGCAATGTCAATATATTTTTCTTCTTTTTTGAGAATAACGGATTATCCACGCCATAGAGGACTTTCATGTCCTCCATGATCTCATGGATTGATTGGATAACACGGTCAACCTCGACCATGCTCTCAGGATATAAGTCCTTTAATACATCAGCATACTGGATCAAACTCCCTTCTCCATCAATACTGAGCATTTTGTCCTCGATCCCTAGGGTAATAGGGTTTGGCAACATTTCAATATCCATAGTGAATTCCTTTATTAATGGCTTAATAAGGCCTGCATTAACCAATGCCCTGGCACCGGCTTCAAAGCGAAAATCGTCCCTTTCAAAGGTATTCATCTGTCCGCCGCATATCTCATTTTTTTCAATGAGAAGAACTTGCCGCCCCAAATGAGCCAAACTCAATGCAGCCGTCAGCCCTGCCATTCCGCCACCAACAACAATGATATCCTTTTGCATCAAATAACAATCCCTTCTTTATTTAAAAAATTTCTAGTTTTTATCAAAAGAGCTTCCGCAACCTCTAAATCGAGGGCCGGAGGCGTTAGTTCTTCTTCTGTCGTCAGATGAAAAAAAACATCAGTGGTTTGTGAAAGTTTTGGAGAAGTACCCAGATAGTAAAGGGCCTCCGCGGAAACATCAGGAGTGGTTGAAAGTTTATTTATGATGTTCTTTTTATACCATTGATACCATCTGCCGTTATCCTTGCCAGTCTCAGTTCGGACCATACCAGGATGCATCGCGTTAATTGTCACGTTATAAGGGGCCAGTTCAGCAGAAAGGATGTGCATAAACAGCAGCTGAGCCAGTTTTCCTGCTGCATAAGCCTTGATACCGGTATACCGCCGCCTTTTCCATTGCATATCCTCGAGATCCAGTCCCCAGGCAGCAAATCGATAAGCTTCGGAACTTACCAATAGAATTCTTCCTGTTCTATCCCGCTGATACTTTGGAATCAGCATTTTGTTAATGATAAAAGGGCAAAGATAATGTATCACAAAGTTAACTTCGAGACCAACAGGGTTTTCATTGCGAGATTCCAAGTGCACGCCGGCATTGTGGATCAACACGTCGATCGGTTTTTCTATTGACAGCAGATGCTGCCCTACCCGCTGTATGTCTGATAAAAGCGTCAAATCCGCAATGACATATTCAACCGACGCACCGAATTCTTCAGCTATTTCTTTGCGTACTGCCTCTGATTTATCCCTATTTCTATTGATCATCAGGATATGAGCTCCCATTGAAGCATATTTCCGGGCAGTATAGTATCCAATCCCTGATGTTGCACCGGTTATGACAACAAGTTTATCCCGAAAAAGCTCGGGATTTTTTTCGGGAGCATGTTTCATATTCTTGAGCATAGCATATACATTTGACCACTTGTATTTGCCCCAGTATTTTTTCATCGAAGCATTCATGAAAACAATTCCTTTCTGTGCCTATCAAACCGTCATACCTTATTGCTTTTTTGTATCATCTTAAGTGAAGGATTAACTTTTATTCACATCAACTTTTATTCTCTATTGTAAAGTATTCAAAAATATGGTTCAATACGTTTATGAAAAATAATTTGAAGATAAAACCTATACTGATTCTTTTTATCCTCATCATGGCAGGAATGATAGGGTTTGCAGTTTTTTTTCAAGATGCCTTTATTGCTCTTCTGCAGCATTCAGCTCTGCTTAGCCATGCTCGTTTTTTACATATTGCAGCTGCTTCCCTGTTCTTTGCCAATGCAGTAGTCGGTATTTTATGGGAAAGAAGAAGTCTTGCCTCGGGCAGTAAGGAAATCTTTCTTCATACCTATAACACTGTAACGTTTCTAGACTCACTGTTTTCATCACCCCTGATCATTCTTTTACTGATTGGCGGACTCTCCCTAAGTTTTAATATAGGAGACCTTTGGCAGATTGGTTGGCTATCAGTCAGCTTTCTTCTATTTTTACTATCTGGAATCATCTGGATTGCATCCGACATACCAACACAGTACAAGGTCAAAAAACTCATATCACAGCTAAAACCGGAAGATCAATCCATTCCTGAAGAACTGATTCGTCTTTTGAAACTGCGTTGGTGGATAAGTATAGTCGGTGTTTTGCCATTGGTAGTTGTCTTTATTCTGATGGTATATAGACCGGATATTACGGCTGTAGCGAACTGGTTCCGTTAGCTGTTTCAGATTTTTGATGAGATTGTAGTGACCATTTAGATGGATTTTTAGAGCTACAAACCTAAACTTGAGTTAGTAACACCCTCACTTTAAGCAAACTTGAAAATTATATGAACTATCAACGAGATTGCAAACATGATCAAAAAAAAGGCAATCATAAAGCCCAAAGTTTTAGAATAACCTTTAGGTGTAATTTCACCCTTTTGATCTAACCTTTTTATAATAGGGTGAAGTCTCCAATAATATGTTGCAATCGATGCAATCATTACTACAACAGAGAAAAGCTTTGTCCACTCGCCGGCAGTCAACAAAATAACTATTAATAACAAGATAAAAATCAGTTTGGTTCCAGCCACCCAATTTATCATATAGCATGCAAACAAATGAGCGGATTCATCATTCTTTGAGCTTTCCCAATGATTAAAAACAGCTACTCCATTGCCTTTCCGTGAATCAGGCGCAAAAAATAAAATACAAACATTTGCCGTTTCCATGATGACGAAAACAATTATCGAAATATCTAAAAAAGACACGGTGACGGTTCTCCTGTCTAGCCTTTCAAGATTTTATGCACTTTATCCTTGTTCAAACCGACAATAACGGCAATCTTTCTGATTGGCAGGTTGGTTTTTGCTCTGAACTCCTTTATCAACAATTCCGTTCGTCGCGTATTTTCTTCATCCGCCTTCAACCCATGTTCTATCAGCATTTTTTGGAAAAGTTCTCTTGCCACATCTTCATCCACGATCTCTTTCGCTTCTTCTAAATCTAAAAATGTCTCTTTTGATTTCTCATTCATATATTTTTCATATTTCTTTAATGCTATTTCTCTCTCCTCAGAAAAAAGAGATAGTATAATATCGACATCCAGCATTTTTGCCAAGCAGTTACCGCGATCTAGATAGCCACTATAGCTGCTCCATCTATAATCTGCTGCTTTCTGAACTATACCTGCCTTCACCGGGTTTTGATGTATATATCTAGCTAAACACAATATGTTACTATCCTGCTCTATTACTTCACTTTTGAATCTGTCCTGGAATAAATGACCCACTCTTTTGTATTTTTTATTGAAATAATACACATAGCTTACGGTAATACGTTTTATTGCTTTGGTTACGTCTTCGGTTCCTTCACTTATCAGTAGATGAATATGATTATCCATCAAACAAAAAGCATGTAGATAGAACCTGCTTTCTTGTTTCTTATCTTTCAATGCTTCTATGAATTGCTGTTTATCATCGTCGTCATTGAAAACATTCTTTCGCTCATTCCCACGAAGCATAATGTGATAGTAACCGCTTTTGCTTTTGATTCTTTGTTGTCTTGACATTTCTTCATCACCCTTGGTGTAGTTTATCAATTCAAAGCGTTGTTGTCAAGACAAAAGAACCGTCCCCGTGTCTGCGCCATTGCTTCTTCAAAACGTGTTCTAATTTCATTTTCGATTTCAAAGCCTTCAAAGCTGGACGTAATCGTCATAGTTAAGGTGTTGTTAACCGTAATAACCGAGTAGGTATAGGGATTGCCATCCTGACTGATGCTAAATTCCATATTTTTCACTTTTTCGGTGATGATTGGTGGCAGTTTAATTAAACCAATATTTGATAAAACACCTGTTGACGTTTTAAATTGAGATTCGTGAACCTCATGTATCATTTTTTTTTGCTGTGCAATAGGCAGACCCACACATGATTTTAACATAGACTGCATTTGGTTAATACTTTCCTGGAAATATTCTTTATTCAGTTTTTTTGTTTGCTCATTTACCGTTTCGATGATACTTTCAAAGGGTAAAACTTCATCTAGGTAGAAGCCTCCACCTGTTGCAAAATTACGAAAAGTTTTGGCTCCGAAATAAGGACGGCAGTCGGCAGCAAAGCCAAAGTAAATTCGTTTATTACTTTTTCTTGCATCTCTTTCTAGAGCAATCACATCCATAAGCTGTGCCTGAATATAGGTATTCAGAGTTACACCGTATGACTTTGCAGCAGCCTTTAAAGGAGTTAAATTAAAGTGCAAAGTGGTAACATGTGGCGCTGCCGACTTCGAACCTTCATGCCTATAAGCCACCAAAGTCTCCTCTGCGCTGAATTCTACAACCTCATTCTGTTCAGACAAATCCGAAAACTTTTCAAAAGCATTGATACTTTCTTCAGGAGAAGGCGTGTCCCTTACATCGATGCCATATCCTTTTTCCACCTCGATTCCCATTAATTCGTAATAACGAATTAAAATTCCTTTAGCAATTTCCGCTGTCGAACGCCCATCAGTAATGAAGTGCATGGATTCTACTTTAAAATGTATGTCTCCGTATACAACACGCACAGAGTGCTTCAAACCTTCAAGATAGTATTGCTCATAAGGATAAAGGCCTTTATCTTTTGTAATTACAGGTGTTTCCTCCAATATTTCATGATAAAAATCAGTTTCTGTTTCAACTAGTTTACCATTTACGATTGGTAACCGCTTAAAGATATCATTTACAGCTTGTTGCAGTACTTCTGGTTTTATTTTTTCGTTTAGATAAACAGAAATCGTGTAGTTGTTAGGAAAATCCTTATTACTCGTTCCTGCATAAAGTAATCCGATTGGATCTATAGCGACTCTTGTCCCCGGTTTAAGTGTATGAATCATAAGTATTTCCTCCTGCTTTCCAATGAAACTATTATACTGCAATATTGAATTTTGATTGACAGTCTCATTTATACAATTTATTATAAAGTCTATACTTATGATAGAGTCAATACAAAATGCAGAAAAATTTTTAGGAGACGTATTCATGATTAAAGATAAAGAAAATATTATTTCTATTGGAGAAATGGCAAGGTTAACAGGTGCAGGGATTCAGGCGCTTCGGCATTATGAAAAACTTAATCTATTAAAGCCAATATATACCAATCCAGATTCAGGGTATAGATATTATTCCTTTGAACAAGCCTATCTAGTTGAAATCATTATTCTTTGTGTAGAACTTGATATCCCATTGAAGAATTTACCTAAATTTGCTAATGATAATATCATTGATCTCGCCAGCTTTTTAAAAACAGGGAAAGAAATTGCCCTGAAAAAAATTAAAAAACTGAAGAGAGGATTAAAGCTTGTTGAAAATATGGAAAAGAAGATGCAATTAGCAGATGATCAAATGAAAGGTGATATTTGGACCGAAACGATACCTGAGCGCTACTTAAAAATCCTTTCTTTTGGAAGAACATTTAAAGAAATAGACACCTTAGCAATTTACAAAGAGTTCGCCGATTCCTTAAATGTGAATGATGCTCTTAAACATTCAGAGTATGGATTTATGTATATTCATAATGACAGGTTAAAAATGTACTATGCTTTTATCGAAATCGATGCTCTTGAAGCGGACAAAAACACCTTAGTTATTCCAGTTAGTGTGTATTACTGCAAACAGAGCGAATATAGCCGTATTGAATCTGTGGTCGATGTTTTTAAACCACTACTGGTCGAAAATGATAGTTTTGTCGCCTTTGAAACTGACATTTTAAAAAGCAGATATAACATCAGTAATCCGTATAAAGAAATTAAATTTTTTCGCCCTAAAGAGGAAATCACAATATAACTATTTTTTTGCAGCAACAGACTAAAGGGAGGTTCTTCTGTTTAGTTTTAAAGATTTTATAAACCTTATCCTTGCTCAAACCTGCAATAACAGCGATCTTCCCGATTGACAGGTTGGTTTTTGCTCTGCACTTTTGTATCAACACTGCTGTTTAGCTCGGACAGACAAAAGGACACAGACAAGGGGACAGGGACTTGTCTGGTCCCCTTTGTCTGACGTCATGACTGGGCTAGGTGTTACCTATTGATAAAATTCACCGCTCCCTGTCGGTGCAGCAGATGCAATCGTTAAAATTGAAACTTCGCTCAGCAAATCATTAAAAGGTAGAATCACCGCTTTTTGCCTGAGATAATGTAACTAAGCGGCAGTTTGTCGGTCGCCTTTGCCGCCTCGGTATTTGCCATTTCGATGTTGTATTCTTCAAATTCCAAAAGGTCAAACCCGCTTTTTAAAACAGCGTTTATGATATCTGACATCTTGTGCATATACCAAAAGCACTCACTTGCTTCGTACTCCGTTCCACCCACATAGTCCAACCCATGAGGGTAGCTATGCGGTTCGCGGTCAAAGTAGGAAGGAATTTTCTCAATATCTGGCTCACCGAGCGTGTAGCCAGTTTCAAAAAAATACGCAAATGGGTGTATCTCGTAAATCAAAATATGCCCTCCCATTTTCAGCAAACGAGATACCACTGCGAAGTAGGCTCTAATGTCGGGGAACCATTGCAAGGAACCCTCCGAGATATAGATGAAATCGAACATCCCGTTGTATTTGTCGCTGATTTCAAGGACGTTGATTCGTTCAAATATTGCACTTATCCCAGAAATTTCAGCAAGCTGCTTTGCCTCGCCAATCGCTGTATCCGAAATGTCAAAGCCATACGCTGCTCCCGCTCCAAGATACCGCATAAGGGAAAGCAACTCCCGTCCATTATTGCATGGCAACTGTCCGATGGTTTTATCACGCAAGCCGAACGCTTCTATCTTGTGCAACTGCATCTGGTCGCAGTCCCTGTCAAAAGTCGTGAATTCGGAATTTTCGAAGCGCGATTGCAAAGAGTCGCCCCGTGCCTTTTTGTGATATCCCAACGCCTCATTCCAAGCGGCACGGTTGTTTTCAAAAATGTTCTCCATACTAAATCCTTCCAATCCAACCAGTTCTGCTTCCCCTCCGGCAACTACCCGTCGTGATCTGCGGAAAGAAACATTATCTCCAACTCATCACAATTTCTTTATCATTATCAAACATGGATTTTCTTCGTCCCATATTTCAGTTAGGCTAACAAGCGGTACAAATCCTATTTTCTTAAAAAACTTTCTTGTTCGTTCATATGGCTCATATTGCGCTTTCTCGCTTAAAGTCTTTACCATCATATATTTATAACCATTTTGAATGAAATGTTTTTCCGCTATATCATATATCTTTTTCCCTATACCCTTGTTCTGATATTCAGGTAACACCCCACATACATAAATGTCACCAATATTTCCGTAATGGGTTTTTACAGCAAAAAACCCGATGCAACGATAATCCTGATCGAGCGCAGCCCAATATGGAAGTTTTGAAACTTTTTCAACATATTCGTCAAGTGCATTGCTATTCCCAAACCATTCAGGCAAGCTTTCAAGTATTGCTCTTGTATACAGCGATTTAATCACTCCGTCGTTAACCTCAATAATCTCAAAAGTATAAATTTTCATAGCGTTAAATCTCATCTCATTTCATTATACTTGATGGTGCAGCAGCCCAGTCCCTGCCCTCTTGTCTGGACGCGGTGACGGTTCTTCTGTCTAGCCTTTCAAAATTTTATGCACTTTATCCTTGTTCAAACCGACAATAACGGCAATCTTTCTGATTGGCAGGTTGGTTTTTGCTCTGAACTCCTTTATCAACGATTCCGTTCGTCGCGTATTTTCTTCATCCGCCTTCAACCCATGTTCTATCAGCATTTTTTGGAAAAGTTCTCTTGCCGCGTCTTCGTCTACGATCTCTTTCGCTTCTTCTAAATCTAAAAATGTCTCTTCAGATTCCTCATTCATATAATCTTCATATTTCTTTAATGCTATTTCTCTCTCCTCAGAAAAAAGAGATAGTATAATATCGACATCCAGCATTTTCGCCAAGCAGTTACCGCGATCTAGATAGCCATTATAGCTGCTCCATTTATAATCTGCTGCTTTCTGAACTATCCCTGCCTTCACCGGGTTTTGATGTATATATTTAGCTAAACACAATATGTTACTTTCCTGCTCTATTACTTCACTTTTGAATCTGTCCTGGAATAGATGACCCACTCTTTTGTATTTTTTATTGAAATAATACACATAGCTTACGGTAATACGTTTCATTGCTTTGGTTACATCTTCGGTTCCTTCACTTATCAGTAGATGAATATGATTATCCATCAAACAAAAAGCATGTAGATAGAACCTGCTTTCTTGTTTCTTATCTTTCAATGCTTCTATGAATTGCTTTTTATCATCGTCGTCATTGAAAATATTTTTTCGCTCGTTCCCACGAAGCATTATATGATAGTAACCACTTTTGCTTTTGATTCTTTGTTGTCTTGACATTTCTTCATCACCCTTGGTGTAGTTTATCAATTCAAAGCGTTGTTGGCAAGACAAAAGAACCGTTCCCGTGTCTGGTTAGCTTTTCAACAAATTCTATATCCGCTGGCATAAATTCGTACCTGTCTAATTCGCATACTGTTACCCATTCTACAGCATTATGCACGTTTAGCTTCAAAATCCCTCCAATTACTTCTGCGTTATATACTGTAAAGTGAGTTTTATTACCATTTAAACAATATATGCTTTGAGAAAATTCTCCTAAGAGCTTAACTTCAAGTTCCAGTTCCTCACGAATTTCCCTTATTATACATTCTTCAAGACTCTCACCCTCTTCTCTCTTACCGCCCGGAAACTCCCACAGCATTGCGCATTCGTCTTCTGCACTACGTTGGCATATAAGAATTTTGTCTCCATCACGAATTATTGCAGCCGTAACTTCCTTCATATGACTACCCCACTATCAGCTTATTTGTCTTCTTTAGGAATTTTGCAGGTATAGGCTCATGCAGCTTCCATATTACGTTCATGGGATAACTCCCATAATGCCTCACATAATCTGCAAGTCCCAAAAAAGTATATGGCAAAACTCCCGAAGTATCCTTTTTGAACTCCCTTACAAAAAGAAGTACCTTGCTCCCAAGTTTTTTATGATTGATATATCTTTGTCCTGTATTTGATGCTTCACCGGTTGTACTTTGACTTTGCCAATGAAACAGATATTCGCTTTCTGAATAATCATTATACATTGTTGAAGGAGAATAATCCTTATCGGATTTATTCAGCGTAATAAAAAACATATCTATCTTTTTATCCGGAAAGTATTTTACCCCCTCCCGTACTGCATTGAATTTCATAAAATCCATCGCCACAAGTATCTGATCTCTTGTATAAGAACAATGCAAATCCAATACATCATCAAAGCCAAGCCTAACAGGCTTATCAACAAAATCAATCTTTTCCTTGCACAAAGTCAGAATTTCAATAAGCTCGCTGTATAAGACACGGTGACGGTTCTTTTGTCTAGCTTTTCAGAATTTTATGCACTTTATCCTTGTTCAAACCGACAATAACGGCAATCTTTCTGATTGGCAGATTGGTTTTTGCTCTGAACTCCTTTATCAACAATTCCATTCGTCGCGTATTTTCTTCATCTGCCTTCAATCCATGTTCTATCAGCATTATTTGGAAAAGATCTCTTGCCGCGTCTTCGTCTATTATCTCTTTCGCTTCTTCTATATCTAAAAACGTCTCTTTAGATTCCTCATTCATGTAATCTTCATATTTCTTTAGTGCTATTTCTCTGTCATCAGAAAAAAGAGATAGCACCATATCGACATCCAACATTCTCACCAAGCAGTTAACGCGATTTAGATAGCCATTATAGCTGCTCCATTTATAATCTGCTGCTTTCTGAACTATCCCTGCCTTCACCGGGTTTTGATGTATATATCTAGCTAAACACAATATGTGACTGTCCTGCTCTATTACTTCACTTTTGAATCTGTCCTGGAATAGATGACCCCCTCTTTTGTATTTCTTATTGAAATAGTAAACATAGCTTACGGTAATACGTTTCATTGCTTTGGTTACATCTTCGGTTCCTTCACTTATCAGTAAATGAATATGATTATCCATCAGACAAAAAGCATGTAAATAGAATCTATTCTCTTGTTTCTTTTCTCTCAATACTTCTAAGAATTGCTGTTTATCATCGTCATCATTAAAAACATTCTTACGCTCGTTCCCACGAAGCATAATGTGATAGTAACCGCTTTTGCTTTTGATTCTTTGTTGTCTTGGCATTCTTTATCACCC
>Ga0209105_100285_pt1 | contig 17386 bp, 11 predicted proteins | sample SedPBSmetaG_FD_184158 | JGI IMG/M metagenome (GOLD analysis project Ga0209105, IMG submission 184158) | Freshwater sediment bacterial and archeal communities from Indian Creek, Illinois, USA to study Microbial Dark Matter (Phase II) -... | ecosystem: Environmental > Aquatic > Freshwater > Creek >...
ACTGTATTTTCCAACCTTCTGAACAACTTCGTAACTCATATTTTGCACCACCTCTCTGTAGTTATAAATATTATACTACATGTGTTGGTGTTTTGCAAGAGAAAAGTAGCGAAAAATATGAAATTTTGCTGATTTCATGCGTTTTTTTAGGCTATATGTGTCTGAATTCAAACGTAGTTATAAATTTTAACGGGAGTTCAGGTGTATAAGTATAGTATTTACGATTGTTATTATCAATGAAATATTTACCTATGTCAATTCGATATAGGTAAATATTCTAGTACCAAAGTACAGGGTAGCAAGCAAGGCAAAAGTCGCAATGCCTATACCAACCTTGTATTTTTCATCGATGTGTGTGCCATTAAAGAAGATGGGATTGAGCGCAGCAACGCATACACTTTATACTGTGTGTCTCACTTCCGGATTTGTCAAGAATGCATTTCTCGATTTGTCATAAAATCAATTCGTCCTGTGAAGTCAAATCCCATATGATATCTTTTGTTGTGGTTCCCACTTACCAGATAGCGAATTATAGTAAAAGGCATACCGTCTTCTCAGCCTGATACCCGTCGATTGTTTGGATTTATCTCGTCAAACAGGTAATCCTCGTAGACAGCGAGAAACGTCAGGCGCAACTCGACGAGATCTTGGTGGGTAATAACCTGCGCCTCTCACACATCCCACTAAGCGGACATCTCTCGCAGTAGGGTCTCTTTCGGCAATGTTCTTTTGCGTTTATCACAATAAGGGCGTGAAATCTGTTGTAGACCTCCACGCTCTGCGGAAGGTTGTTTTCAAAATAAGCCTTAACCGCCGCATAGCCTTTCCCTACGTCAATCGGGTATCGTTCGCAGAGCCGGACTGTATAAGCATCCACCACGAATGTTGGGAAACCGAAAGCGTACAGTAATATCGAGTCAGCAGTTTCTTGTCCGACGCCCTTTGTTAAGAGCAATTCGGTTCGCAGCTTAGTGAGCGACTCCCGTTGTACGGTTGGCACATCATAATCGTAGTTGGCGTACCAAGCCGTTACTGCTTTCAAGTATAAAGCCTTCTGGTTAAAAAAACCTGCAGGACGAATTATCTCCTTAAGTTCTGAAATATCTGTGTTTGCTACTGCTTCCGGTGTAAGGTTCTTGCCAAAGTTGGCAATTGCCTTCTCGACGTTGCTCCAAGCCGTATTCTGGGTCAAAATCGCACCGACGATAACCTCATAAGGCGTTTTCGCAGGCCACCAGTTCAAATCGCCGTAATGAGAAAGGAGTATTTCGTATATAGATATCAGCTTATCGCCCATTGCGATCTCCTTACTTTAAAACATATTATCTATATCAGAGCTAGCTTTCTTCACCTTTTGTTAGCAGGTTAAATATATCGATAAATTCATTTTCAACAGTAACGAAATCCCTTTGTGAAAAGTCATGTTCCATTGAAATTTTTGGCGGTAGCCCCGGTACCGGCGGAATTTCCTTCAATGCAATAAATTCATAATACAAAAGAGTATCGTCTACATTGCTGATTTTAAGTTGTTCCTCTTCTGATAAATCACCTAATCCAAACTTCATATTAATCATACTATTTAATTTTTCTTCTATTGCATGGTATTCTGTTAGTTGGCGTTTTACAGGTCTTGTTAAATCTGAAATGTAGCTTTCGCTGGCATCATGCAGAAGACACCCAAGCTGGACTCGTTTGGAATACCCGCGTGCCTTGGCTTCCCTGTAACAACTAATTGCATGCTGAGCAACAGAATAGAAGTGTTTTAAATGGCCATTTGCCCGTGTCATCAAGGATAATGAATGAGCAATATCCTCTATTTTTATATCTGCTGCTATTGGCTGCAGTGGGTAAAATTTTACTTTTGTATAAGTTAAGATGTAATTGGTCATTTTTATGGAGCCTCCTGTAAGGTGCATATATTTGAAAATCTACATCAACTCTTTGCATTTAAAGCTGATTTAGAATTATTAATATATCACAGGTTTAGTTGTTCTGGAATCTTTAATTCGCTTATACTTCGTGTTAAGTACTCACAGTATATTCAATTCGTCAAGAAAAAGATTTTGGTGCGCACCACGTTTCCTTATCACTAAACCGTGAAAAATGTAAAATTTAGTCCAATATCAAATTATAAACGTGCTATAATACACTTTATGAAAGTATGTTTATCCCCGTAGACAAAATATTGAAACTGATACGTAAAGAACTGAACATATCTCAAAAATCGCTTGTGCGAGAACTGAATGTCAGTTTTATAACTCTCGCCCACTGAAAAAACAGCAGAGCTTGACCAAGCAGACTGGCAATCATACAAATCAAAGACTATGTCACAAAACAAAATGTAACTGCTGAAATCATCTGCGAACTTGACTGAATAAGAATCAACGCAAAGATTTGAGCACAGGAGGAATATTCTATGGCAATAACTGACGTGAACGTCAAAATCGAGATTTGGAAGAATAAGTTGCTCGACTTAAGCAAACGTAATCGTTTGTTGAATTATAGAGAGACGAAACGCTCAAGTCTCAAGATACTCTCTCCGGAGTGCTTTGAATTATATCGATCCTTTGTGCAAGACGATCAACCGCTTATCTTCCCTAACCTTTTTGACGCAAGTGAAACCGGAGAGGAAGATGACGAGGAAGATATATACTATCCGATAAAGACCAACCAAAGCCCTAAAGACACTCAACTGACACTAAAAACGCTTAGGGATAAGGCAAAAACCGCTCTCGAAGAACAAGGCGTTAATATTTTATACCTTTCATTCGGGTTCCTCAAATGGACTGAATCTCAGGATTCGGATTACTGGTTCAGCTCGCCTATCCTGCTTGTCCCAGCTTCGTTAACCATAGAGTCGATTGCTTCACCTTATATCCTTAGCATACATGAAGATGAAATGGTGATTAATCCGACGCTATCATATAAACTTGAGAATGATTTTGGGATTACACTTCCAAAGTATAACGAGGGTGATGATCTTCGCACTATTCTTGACGAGATAGCGAGATTAACCAGAACGAACATGTGGGAAGTGGTACCCGAGGCAAGTCTGAGTCTGCTCTCGTTCCTAAAAATAAATATGTACCACGACTTGAACAAGCATAAGGATTCAATTGCTTCAAATCCAATTGTTAGAACAATAAGTGGCGATGCCTCCGCTTCTAACAAAGTTCCGGAAGACATATCCGATTTTGATTATGATAAAAACATCACTCCTACGGAAATATATCAAGTTGTCGATGCTGACTCAAGTCAACAGGACGCCATTCTATGTGCTAAAAAAGGTATAAGTTTTGTGCTTCAGGGTCCTCCGGGAACTGGGAAAAGCCAAACTATTACAAACATCATTGCCGAGTGCCTTGCGGACGGAAAAAAAGTTCTTTTCGTTTCTGAAAAAATGGCGGCCCTTGAAGTCGTACATAGGAGGCTTACAAGTGCGGGATTAAACGATTTCTGCTTAATATTACATAGCTATAAGGCGAATAAACGAGCCGTCCTCGACCAATTAGGATCAACTCTTGCATTGGCTCAAAAAAAAGCCACTTTGAGTGATGAAGTTTTTCAAAAACTGGAATTGCTACAATCCAATAAGAAGCGACTAAACGACTATGCCGCTCAAGTTTTCGATACGGTTATGCCCCTTGGCAAATCAATCTATCAAGTCAACGGGGAACTCGCACATCTTGAATCGTATGACTATGTTATATTTAGAATTGACAATGTTGGAAATACAAACTCAAAGCAGTTCTATCGATTCGTCTACCTGCTGCAGCAGTTTACAACAACCTTAGGTAAGACGACCGATGATTATAAGGCAAACCCGTGGTATGGAGCGGTTGTACCGTCTGTATCACATGAATTGCGTTATGACATAGGACAAAAGCTTGGAAAATTAATCCCAAAGGTAGAAAATTCTCAAAATCAATTGACCGCTTTGTACAAAAAACTATCACTAGACTGGCACACTACCTATCAGGGAATAATTAACATTATTCCAATTATAAAGGCATCTGTAGATGCTCCAAAGGTTCCCGTTTCATGGATTCTCGGAAACGCTATTGAACCTCTTTTTGATGAAGTAGCCGACTGTGAAGCACTAAAAACTATCTTTTGGCAGAAGCATAGCTTATTGGCAGTACATTATTCTTGTATCGCCGCTAACGATGCAACCATAAAGTTATCCGCTCTTAATGAGCTTCTCACTGTTGAAGCAATAGAAAAAGAGCTCAACTCGATAAGTGCTGTTCTCACGAAAGGCTTTCCATATTCGGGAATTAATATCGATTATCCTGCCTCCCAAGAACTATTGAATGAAGCACAGGATAAGGCGAGAGAATTGAGCGAACTCACCAGCCGGTTGACTTCGGTCTATGAAAAAACAGTTTTTACCATCGACTATAATGGAATCCTTTCTCGTTACAAAACTGAGTATACCTCGTTTTTGAAGATCTTTAAAAAAAGCTACAAGGCTGACAAAAAATTGATACAGTCACAATGTAGGGAAATTGTAAAGAAAATTTTCGATGAACAAATCCTTGCACTTATTTCTCAGCTTCGAAAAGTTGATGAGTTAAAACAGTGGTTTTCCTATAAGCGAACAGACTTTGAAAGGTTTTTCGGAAAATTGCTTGTAGACGAAAATTCGGACTTTTCGAAACTTGAAAAATGCAAAATAGCAAATTTATCGTTACTTAACAGCATACATTTGTTGGAAACGCTGAAAGACACCGCTTTGCGATTAAAAGATTCCGAAAAAATACTAATTGCACACTACCAATTCCTTTATAAAGGCTTTGATACTGAATGGGGTACTATCCGGAGTGCTTTGACTTGGTCGGCTTCATTTAGAAAGCAAACGGAACAACTCAAACTTAATACGGCTTTTGTGGAAGCGGTGTGTTCCGGCAAAGTCCCGTCGGATACTTATAGGGATGCTGTCTCGCAATTAGAAGCAATTACAAATAATCTTAATTTTGAGTTCCTATGGTTTCTTGGTTTGTTTGATTATAAGGACTTTTTCAAATTGCTCACGTTTCCCGCTCTTCAAGACCGACTGATAAGTTGTAGGAATGGGCTGTCTCTGCTCGAAGAATGGATTGATTTCCGCAAAGCACGAGACATCTGCAAAGCAGAAGGACTTGCAGACTATATAGCTAAGATTGAAGAATTACACATTGAAACCTGGAAAATTATACCTGTTTTTAAGAAACGATTCTTCAGGCTCTGGCTTGATGCGATTCTTCCTAATTATCCCGCTGTCTTAGATTTCAGACGCAAAATGCACGAAACCACAATTGACGAATTCGTGCGGCTTGATAAAATACAGTTTGAAATTGCGAAAGCACGTATAAGGGGCAAACTAATTAATGATTTGCCCTCACTACAGAGATTTACCAGTGGTGTCGATGAGATTAGCATTTTGAAAAGAGAACTAGGCAAGCAACGGCGTATTATGCCTATTCGAAAGTTATTCCGCGAGATACCGTATCTGCTTTTGACGCTCAAGCCGTGTCTTATGATGTCTCCGCTTTCCGTTAGCTTATTTCTTGAAGCGGAAACCTATCAATTTGATACTGTAATATTTGACGAGGCTTCGCAGGTTTGCACCGAAAACGCAATAGGAGCTATTTCAAGAGGGAAACAAGTCATTATTGCCGGTGACAGCAAACAGTTACCACCGACAAACTTTTTCTCAGCTTCGATATCTGCGAATGATGATTTCGATACAGATGACGATGAATACTATGACACGGATGCATATGAGTCAATTCTTGATGAAGCCGTGCTTTTATCTGAACGAACATTGCTCTGGCACTACAGGAGCAGACATGAGGATCTGATAGCTTTTTCGAACACAAAAATTTACAGGAATAATCTTATCACTTTCCCTGCGAATATCGACAAAGTGGCGGATAACGGTGTCGAATATATATTTGTCCGTAACGGTATTTATGATCGCGGCGGCAAGAAGGGAAATGTAAACGAAGCACGAAAGGTATCTGAAATGGTCTTCGAACATTTCAGAAAACACCCCAAACGTTCTCTTGGTGTTATTGCCTTCGGAGAAGTTCAGCAACTGGCCATTGACACTGCTATCCGAGAGATGCGTCTTAGAAATCTGAATTTTGAATCTTTCTTCAAAGAAGATTCAGATGAGCCATTTTTCATCAAAAACCTCGAAAATGTCCAAGGCGATGAACGTGACACAATAATTTTCAGCATTGGGTACGCTAGAGACGCCGCCGGAGTATTCCGAATGAACTTTGGTCCATTGAGCAATTCCGGAGGAGAACGCAGACTTAATGTGGCGATTACCCGTGCAAAATATAATGTCAAACTCATAGGCTCTATAATGCCGACCGACATTGATATAGACAGAATATCGTCTGACGGCCCCAAACTTCTCAGGGCATATATCGACTATGCAATTAACGGAGCAGAGTCACTTGTGCGTGCGGTAACAGAGTTTGATGTAACTGAGCACGATTCTCCGTTTGAAAAGGCGGTTTACAATTATCTTGACAGAAAAGGTTATAAGGTAGCCACACAGGTTGGCTGTTCCGGTTATAAAATAGATATGGCTGTTAAACATCCGAAGCTCAGTGGCGTGTATGTGCTTGGCATTGAGTGTGACGGTGCTGCATACCATTCGGCGAGAACGGCTCGTGAAAGAGATCGTTTGCGTCAGGAAGTGCTCGAAAATATTGGGTGGAAAATTTATCGCATATGGTCAACTGACTGGATAAAAGACCCTGTAACAGAGGGCGAAAACCTTGTCGCAGCAATAAATGAAGCTATTGCTCATTATGACGACTCGCCAAGCATCGAAACGATCCCTACATTCAGTGAAGACGAGCCTGACGCTGATGATTTTGTTTCTGTTAATAGGAAAGAAGTGAATATCGCAGAACAGACTAACCCATATAGTTTTGCGGCTTCAGTGGCAACTGATTTATCTGCTTTGTCGCTCAACCCAAACGGTTATCTTGACATCGCTGACTGTATTTTGACTTATGTGAACAATGAATTCCCGATACATTATGAATTACTGTGTCAGCAACTTGCTCCTTTATACGGAAATGAAAAAGCAACCATAAAGGTAAGGCGTGAGGTTGACTATGGTATAAAACGTATGTGTGGGAAAATTGTCAAGAAAGGCGATTTTCTGTTCCCAACCGGATGGCAAAAAATAACTGTTCGCGTTCCCAACAGTAGAAAAATAAACCATATTTCTATCGAAGAACTCGCGGAAGCTATGCACACAATCTTGAATACGGCGGTAGGTAGTACTCGTGAAGGTCTATGTGCAGAAACCACGCGTGTGTACGGATGGCAAAGAATGACTCAAGGTATCGGTGCGTCAATGAATGCTGCTTGCGATTTACTTATTCAACAAGGCAAAGCACAAGAACTTAATGGGAAAATTGTTCCAACACAAAATTAACCCCAGTTTTCGACTTGTAGTCCCGAAAACCCATCTATATGAGCACTTTTAGAATTTAAATTTTCACTACAATCTCAAATGCATGCTTTACTGTTTTCTTTTAAGAGGATCTTTAACTTAAAGTGCATCGTAAATAATCAAGATAAGAACCGACTATCTTATGATTGATATTGTCCACTACACTCGTTATATCAATATATTTCCCAAAATCATATTATTCTTATTTTTGGAAACGGAATGTTTGGGCATGATTAACTGACCCTGTCCCGGATAGTTAGACAATAAAAACATCAAGTAATCTTTAATATTCATACGTCACTTATCACTATCCCGATATAGTTAGTGTAAAGTAAATCACACTATATTTATATTAAAACATGCTATATATCAAGGGATTCATGGTTTTTAAATATAAAAAACAATGACCCCCTCTTTTCTGGTATAATTGAGTTCGCCAAAAGCCAAATACCCCAGAGAAAGGCAGGTCATCATTTGAACTCAATTATAACAGTTTTGGTAGCATACAATCAAATTTTACTTTCACAAATTCAGCAATTACTTCTTTTCATTGTGAAAAATATACCCTTAAAGTCCCCAAAGCACGATACCACAAGTCCTAAGTACAATAAGCTCACGGTTGATAAACTCCCTGTTATTAAGCAACCTGAGCAACTCGACTACAAAGTTCTTCTCACCGAATACAAAACCAGCCATGGCAAAAATCTCAAACCTGTCAAATCTCGTGGCAGTAACCCGGTCACTGTCGGTACAGTATGCCATCGCTGCGATGCTCCTCATAACTACCTCTATGACAACACTGGCGGCCGAGGTCAGTACATGTGCAAGATTTGCGGCCTCAGGTTCAACAAGGACAAGACTGACTTTAAGATAGGTGCCCTTGTATGCCCTTACTGCGGGCATATACTTGTCAAAAAGAAGGACCGCAAGCATTTCAACATCCACAAATGCATCAACAAGAACTGTGTATTCTATCTCGATAATCTCAAAAAGCTGTCCCCGGAAGACTTTGCCGAATATCAGCAAAACAAGCATAAGTTTAAGCTACACTATATCTACCGCGAATTCACTATCGACTTCTTCAAGATGGACCTGTCTTCCCTGCCCAAAGGTGCTGCCAGCCTGACTTTTAGAAATTTCTCGCCTCATATAATGGGACTTTGTCTTACTTATCACGTGAACCTAGGTCTTTCCACTCGAATGACTGCCAGAGCTCTTTGGGAAGTACACCAAGTCAAGATTTCCCACACCATGGTCAGCAGTTATGCTAAGACTGCCGCAGCCCTCGTGAAGCCTTATGTCGATAATTATGACTACAAACCCACTAACTACCTGGCTGCCGATGAAACCTACACCAAAGTCAAAGGTGTTCACCATTACGTCTGGTTCGTCATGGATGCTATTAAGAAGTCCATACTAGGATACCAGATATCTAATTCCCGTGATGTTGGCCCTTGCATTCTAACAATGCGTATGGCCTTCTCCAAGTTTAAGGAGTTTCCCGGAAAAGCCCTGAAGTTTGCTGCCGATGGCTACACTGCCTACAAACTTGCCCAACAGCAATTTATGTTGCAGGACATGGATTTTGATCTTATCCAAGTAATCGGACTTACCAACGACGACCCTATTTCTAGTGAATATCGCTGGCTAAAGCAGATTATTGAACGTCTCAACAGAACATTCAAGTTCTCTTATCAAGTTACTAACGGCTACGGCAGCGAAGAAGGTTCCAATACTCATGTAGCACTTTTTGTAGCTTATTACAATTTTATGCGGCCACATTCCTACACCTACTGGCAACCTTTAAACCCTATTCCAGAGCTTGAAGCACTTCCAAATATGCCTGCCAAATGGCAGAAGCTTATTGAACTATCTCAGAAACTAATCCTGTCTAAACAACCTGCATAGTAGCGTTTATGCCGCGAAAGCCTCTTGATAATGAGTATCCGGCATGCTAGGCTTTTTGCCGTGGCATCAACCATTCTCCAGAGCACTGCTCCTTGTTCAGCATGGGCGAGGCCGTGATGCTTTTATGCATGCCGGTAGAGGCTCATTGTCAAGAGGACCGTGGAATAAATGCGGGTATTTGGTTTATTATTCAATTTTCAAGGTGCGTTCTTCATCGATTGTGTTATGTCCCGTTTTTCATACGTTACTTTACACTATCCTTTTTTTGTTAGTGTAAAGTAAATCACACTATATTTATATTAAAACATGCTATATATCAAGGGATTCATGGTTTTTAAATATAAAAAACAATGACCCCCTCTTTTCTGGTATAATTGAGTTCGCCAAAATCCAAATACCCCAGAGAAAGGCAGGTCATCATTTGAGTTCAATTATAACAGTTTTGGTAGCATATAATCAAATTTTACTTTCACAAATTCAGCAATTACTTCTTTTCATTGTGAAAAATATACCCTTAAAGTCCCCAAAGCACGATACCACAAGTCCTAAGTACAATAAGCTCACGGTTGATAAACTCCCTGTTATTAAGCAACCTGAGCAACTCGACTACAAAGTTCTTCTCACCGAATACAAAACCAGCCATGGCAAAAATCTCAAACCTGTCAAATCTCGTGGCAGTAACCCGGTCACTGTCGGTACAGTATGCCATCGCTGCGATGCTCCTCATAACTACCTCTATGACAACACTGGCGGCCGAGGTCAGTACATGTGCAAGATTTGCGGCCTCAGGTTCAACAAGGACAAGACTGACTTTAAGATAGGTGCCCTTGTATGCCCTTACTGCGGGCATATACTTGTCAAAAAGAAGGACCGCAAGCACTTCAACATCCACAAATGCGTCAATAAAAACTGTGTATTCTATTTCGATAATCTCAAAAAGCTGTCCCCGGAGGACTATGCCGAATATCAGCAAAACAATCATAAGTTCAAGCTGCACTATATCTACCGGGAATTCACCATTGACTTCTTCAAGATGGACCTGTCTTCCCTGCCCAAAGGTGCTGCCAGCCTGACTTTCAGAAATTTCTCGCCTCACATAATGGGACTTTGTCTTACTTATCACGTAAACTTAGGTCTTTCCACTCGAATGACTGCCAGGGCTCTTTGGGAAGTGCACCAAGTCAAGATTTCCCACACCATGGTCAGTAGTTATGCTAAGACTGCCGCAGCCCTCGTGAAGCCTTATGTCGATAATTATGACTACAAACCCACTAACTATCTGGCTGCCGATGAAACCTACACCAAAGTCAAAGGTGTTCGCCATTACGTCTGGTTCGTCATGGATGCTATTAAGAAGTCCATACTAGGATACCAGATATCTAATTCCCGTGATGTTGGCCCTTGCATTCTAGCAATGCGTATGGCATTCTCCAAGTTTAAGGAGTTTCCCGGAAAAGCTCTGAAGTTCGCTGCCGATGGCTATACTGCCTACAAACTTGCCCAACAGCAATTTATGTTGCAGGACATGGACTTTAATCTTATCCAAGTGATCGGACTTACCAACGATGACCCTATTTCTAGTGAATATCGCTGGCTAAAGCAGATTATTGAACGTCTCAACAGAACATTCAAGTTCTCTTATCAAGTTACTAACGGCTACGGTAGCGAAGAAGGCTCCAATACTCATGTAGCACTCTTTGTAGCTTATTACAACTTTATGCGGCCACATTCCTACACCTACTGGCAGCCTTTAAACCCTATCCCAGAGCTCGAAGCACTTCCAAACATGCCTGCCAAATGGCAGAAGCTTATTGAACTATCTCAGAAATTAATCCTGTCGAAACAACCTGCATAATAGCGTTTATGCCGCGAAAGCCTCTTGATAATGAGTATCCGGCATGCTAGGCTGTCTGCCGTGGCATCAACCATTCTCCGGAGCCCTGCTCCTTGTTCAGCATGGGCGAGGTCGTGATGCTTTTATGCATGCCGGTAGAGGCTCATTGTCAAGAGGACCGTGGAATAAATGTGGGTATTTGGTTTATTATTCACTTTTCAAGGTGCATTCTTCATCGATTGTGTTATGTCCCGTTTTTCATACGTTACTTTACACTATCCCGATATAATTCCTCTAATCAGCCCAACTCCGCCTTCAACCAGTGAGGGAGCTTTTGCCAGATAGGCATAGGACAGGGTCCACAGGAAGGAAAACAGGAAGGATATTCCTGAGGTGGCTAGGGTATTTCTGATCTCCTGCTTACCCTTAGTTCTGCCAAACTCTATAGCTGCCGCTGTCCCTACCGCCATAATACCTGCCGCAACAAAGCCTCGTGTCTCGGACCAATTCAGATAATAGACGGCAACCAACAGCATGACTGTAAAGGGGACTAAAAAAAGCATGCCCTTGTCTACGGCAATATGGATGGGCTTCTTGCCCTTTTCCTTTTTGAATTTAGCGTTGAATAGGCTTAAAAAGCTCCTGAGAAATTTCCTGAATAGCCAGCCGAACAAAAGACCGGCTAAAGCTCCAAATATAGCATCGTAGGGATTTAAACGCTCCATCGGATCGGAGAAGGCGCTGATTCCTATGGCGATAAAGCATAACCGCCGTACAAAATTTCGTCCCATTTCTCCTGTCTGTCTATCCTTTTCCAACTTCTTCACCTCCTATAAGTTCCCTAGAATTGACCATGAAATCAGTACTGCTATGCCTACAGTCGTAGCAATGGGGATACTTAGGGCATTTCTCCCGCCGGTCAGCTCCCTGATGGTTATAATCATAGGGCCGATAGCCCATAAAACGCCTGTCACGCCAAACGCCACAGAGGTTTTCCAGCCCAACGCAAGGGAAAAAGCAAGCCCAAGCGCACCGTAAACCAATGCCCCACTGTAACTGAGGCAAAAGGCCGATACGGTCTCTTTCATCCTCCGCTCTCCCTTGGACAGCTTCAAAACCGTCCAAGTAAGAAAGCCGAGGAGAGGAATGACCAGTAGTCCATACGCAAAACCGATGGCACTTGTGAGCAAGACAAACTCCAATCCTTTCTGTCCTGTTTTGTAAAGATCAAATCCTGTCTGCCCAAAAAACAGTCCGAAGGCTACAGCCGACACTGCGACGGAGAGATGCCATTTTGTGGTGAACAGGGATTTTTTTAACGTTCCCCCAGGATTGATCATCATGCCAAAAATCGTCCTGAATAACGATGGCTTGGTATTTTCCATAAATTACACCTACTTTCGAATGTGCTTATTTTGTCTTGGGTTTCTCTCGCATCTCCCGTTATAAACAGTTATCGTTGGTTTTTCAAATCATTTTCGATCCGCTCAACCTCATATTTCGTTGTGCTTCCCGAGCCTTCATAAGGTGTTACGACGAAGGGGGCATCGCCTCCTCTTTATACGTTACTTTAGATGGCGCAGATCGGCGTTGGGTTGAGCATTCAATATTTGGTCGGAAAATATTGAATCAACTCTCCGTTGAAATACCTGAAGTAATAGGCTTCCAAAGCAACAGGCGATGTATCATCATCCACGATATAGGAACCCTTCACGGGGATGGTGATGGATGTCTTGTTTTCATCTGTTATATATACTGTAACAGAGGCGTCCATCTCCACTTTTTCACCCGTTCTGGTGTATGATGGGGCAGCCAAGAAATCTAAGTCATCATAAGTGGTAGCCTCCCTATCGTCCATTTTCTTTCGATCCTCTTCTCGCATGCAGTCGGCATAGGTTTTCACAGGCTCCGAGGATTCGATAGCAACGTTGATCCGTACGTAATACGTCTGCTCCTTTTTTATCAACTCACTCTGTGTCGCATCTTTTTCATTACAGCCTCCCAGCATAACGCAAATCACAAGTAACAGCGCCAACAGAATTTTTGATTTCATGATCATCTCTCCTTTTTTAGTATAATTTAATCTGAATCTTTTCATCTAAAATCATTCTGGCATTTCAACAGAGAGCATTTGCCAGCGCTTGTTTGCACTCCGGCGCTATTCTGTAATAGCCGGGACAATCCCTGTTTCATAACGAAACTTTTCAATAATATCTGCAAGGACGGAACTATCGGGTCTGGCGTGAAGCAGCCGGATATTCCGGACCTTCGCAGCATACCACGCAATTTTTTTCAAATGAATCCCCCCTCTCAACAGGCAACGTGTTTTCTTCATTTTAGAGAAAGCAGAGTTCCCTTCGCATCACCAAAGCGGGTGAATTTACGCAAATAGACCCCTCACCTTTTCGGGTGAGGGGCCCTGAAACACGCTGTTTATAAGGGTTCATCGGATTCTGCGGATAGGCTGTGTATATCCAGAAGGAGATTCATCAGTTCTGTCCTGCTATGGACTCCGGCTTTGGAGTAAATGTTTTTCACATGGGTCTTGACCGTGTTTTCACTCGCATGCAACTCCCCGGCAATCATCAAGAGATTCGAACCGATGAGCTCGTCTTTCGGCGTGCAATGAGCGAAACATCTTTCGCTCAATCGCTCAACTGTTGTGCCTCCTTCACTTTAATGCATCTACTAAGCATGATTCAAAAGCTTTTAATGCAACAGGTAATGTTTCTTTTGGCAAAAATCCGAAACCTAACCGGATGCAACGTTTATCTAGACCGAACCACGTACCAGACGCTAATTGCAGTTCATTGTTTTTTGCTAACTTATAGAACTTTTCTACTTGCTCATCAGAAAACATTTCTTTTTTCAATCTAACACAGCATAATGCTCCAGCATCTGGTTTTACCCATTCGATATAGCGCTCATTATTATTAATCCAATTTTCAACAATTGTAAGTTCTTCTTTGAGCACCTCACCTTTCTGTGAGAGCAACATCTTTTCACATTTCAAGATTTCAACAGCAATTGCTTCATCAACTTTAGAATGTGATATTACAGAATTCATTTTGGCAAGTGTCAATTGCTTTATAAGAACTTTATGTGAGCAAGTTAGCCATCCAACACGGATTCCAGGCGCACCATGAGCCTTTGAAAGTGATGAAGTTGAGAGAGTTCTTTCGGATATTCCTGCAGCAGATCTTACTGGTGCAATACCATAAGTAGCTTCTCTATAAGTTTCATCAACGAGAATAAATGCATCGGGTGATTTTCCAGCAACAAGTTTTTCAATCTCCATAATCGTTTGGAAATTCTGAGATGTACCGGTTGGATTATTTGGGGATACCAGAATTAACAATTTTGTCTTTGGACTTAATAACGCTTCAAGTTCCTTAAGATTTAATTTGAAATTGTCTTCAAAGCGTACCTTTACTGTCTTTCTAACAGCTCCAAGCGCAGGGATAATATCTAGTGTGCACGGGAAGTTCGGTTCCATTGTTATTACCTCATCCCCATTGCTGCATAAAGACAATATTGTTAAAAATATTGCACCAGATGCACCATTGGTTATCAGAACATTTTCGGGACTCACATCGAGTTTCCTTCCAATTAAATCGCGAAGAGTGGAATCGCCTTTTGATGTACCATAACCAAGAGGAATTTTTGCTAATTCACTAAAGAAACTATCTGAAAGTACATCCTGAAGCTTTAAGTCCTGCGATGTACTTTCTGCAAGGTTGTAAGTTAAATTCAAGTCCAATAATGTGATAATGTCGTTGTAAATGAATTTATTCATTTTAACCTCCATTCCGCCGCTGCCGCTGCGGCACAAATAGTACTGAAAACTTCAGACCCAGTCACTTAAGGGTTTTACTTGGAGAAAGGTTTTGTCTTCTCCACTCATAATCCAATTTGCTTTTATTTGTCGAATCAAATCTGTGCATCACTTTCCCCTATACGTTATTATCATTCTTTATGTCAAAATATCCATACTGCTCAAGCCGTTCTTTGCAAACCTTTCGAATTTCGCTTGAAAATAGTTCAGAGTATTCATCCCTCAGAACTAATGCCTCGACAGATAAATCAAGCCTCTTATTCTCCCACAATACAGCAAACCCTTCTGTTCCGCCTTCTTTTCTGACCAAACTGATTGCTGTATTTATTCCGCCGTTTTTTGAAAGCATTTGCAAAAACCTTGTTGCCCGGTACCCTAACTCTTTATCAGCCCTTTTATAGATATTAATCATCTCATTGTTAAAACTTTCTTTCCAAATCATTCATGGCCTTCTCCATTCATTTTTTTCACTTTATAATTCCTTATTCTCAATATGATTAAAATTAGTAGCAAATTTAATTATATGACCACTCTGATTCTGACTATCCAAATCGAATATTATCCTGTCGAGGTCGTACTCTGGATTAAGCGTAGCCTCGCTGTAAGGTTTTAGTTCGATTTTTAGATTATCCATTTCGTTCATTCTATGTACCCTCCCAGGTTCACGACCGTTTCTACGTGTCTTGAGGAGACAAAGATGATGTCGTGTGAACCCACTGGTTCCTCGGCGGTGTATGTTTATTTTCTAATTCTCAATCTTTACTGAACACATCAATATATCTTTTGTAAATGAATACTTTCTTCCTTTTACGATTATCTAAGTTGCTAAGAATCCCTTCCTCACAAAGTCTTTCAAGCAAACGCCCACTGGTAGCAACGCTAATATCCAGCTTGTTTGTCGCTTCTTCTATACTGATGGTGGGCTTCTCAAATAACCCTTCATAGATTACAAGTGCATTCTCGCTAATGCGTCCCATTGCATTGATTTTCTTTAAGTCTTCCTCACGCAGGGCAGAAATACTTCGCGCAATCTCCACAGCTTCTTGTGCTGTTTCTATGACGCCTGTTAAAAAGAATTTGATCCAGGTTTCATAATCGCCTTTTGCATGAATATTATATAAGCATTCATAGTAAGCCTGCTGATTTTGTTTTATGAACTTTGACAGGTACAGTGTTGGTTTGTGCAATATATCATTGGCTGCCAAATAGAACGCAATCAATAGTCTTCCAACACGTCCGTTTCCGTCTAAAAACGGATGGATCATTTCGAATTGACTATGGATTAAAGCTGCCTTAACCAGTAGTGACATGCGATCAGTTTCATGTATGAATTTTTCGAAACTATCTAAACAGTTATTCAAATGATCAATTGGCGGTGGCACATAGCTTGCTGTACTAACGGAATACCCGCCAATCCAGTTCTGAGATCTTCTAAATTCACCTGGGGTTTTGTTTTCTCCTCGGACACCCGCCATCAAGATGCCGTGAATTTCTCTAATCAATCTTAACGAGAGTGGTAGAGTCTCTAGTCTCTCAAATCCATATCTCGTTGCTCTTACATAATTCTCAATTTCTGCAACATCATTTGGCACTTCATCGGCCATACCAGCTTCTGCCTTGATCAAATCTGAAAAGGTTGCTCTTGTTCCTTCAATTTGCGAAGAAAGTGTTGCTTCTTTTCTGGCATACATATAGACAAAAAAGCTGGGAGAAATTAAAGTATCTGTTACCTCATCCAGTCTGCCAATATATCTATTTGCTTCTGAGATTAAATATATCATTTCATCATCGTATTGAATGCCTGGACTTTGTGGTGGTAAAGGTGCAGGTATAAAACATGCGTATTCTGCATTTCCGCTACCCACTTTTATTTTTCGTCCGGCTCTTTGTTCCATATCATTGCTCCTCACTTATCTCATTAGAATGATTATACTTTATTTATATTTGCATTTCAACGCCATAAGTGAAAACAAAATAAATTATTATGCAATTTCACGAGGTTTATGAAAACAAGTTGAACTTTTCCATAATTCATGACAAGGAGATTTCCTCATTGCCTTTTACCAAAATGCATTCCTCGATACATTGACACTCCCCATACCTGAAGGCAGGGGATTCTTGGGTGATGAAACCGAAGTCCATTTCTTACCCTGTCCCGGATAGTTAGACATTAAAAACATCAAGTAATCTTTAATATTCATATGATCTCTTGATATTCCTCTGCATCACGAATTATTGAATATGAATGAAGCGTAGCGGAATGAAGATTCAATAATTCGCAGCCGCCACGGTATACTCCTCTGGGGTTCTGTATCCGTTACTTGCATGTAGCCGATTTCTGCGA
>Ga0209105_100288_pt1 | contig 17312 bp, 12 predicted proteins | sample SedPBSmetaG_FD_184158 | JGI IMG/M metagenome (GOLD analysis project Ga0209105, IMG submission 184158) | Freshwater sediment bacterial and archeal communities from Indian Creek, Illinois, USA to study Microbial Dark Matter (Phase II) -... | ecosystem: Environmental > Aquatic > Freshwater > Creek >...
ATATATACAATTATATAAATTACAGGGCTGTTTTGTTGAGTACGAAGATATTTTCACTCATTTTTCTGTGGACTTCACTTGTTATTTCAATCATATTAACAGATTCGACGCATATCAGAGTATTTCTTTTAGTTGTGGGTATATGTGTAACTATCCATCTTCATATGCTTAAAACAATAAAAAAAGCGGACTTGATTAATTTTTCCAGTGAAAGTGGGAGAGAAATTGATTCGCAGACTCAATGATAACCAATAATTTGGCGGAGAGTCAGGGATTTGAACCCTGGGTACGCTTGCGCGTACACTGGTTTTCGAGACGTTTATTCCATTTATAAGATAATTTCCTTTAGACGACTTTAGTGGAATATAACGGAACCTACAAACGCAGTATTATCAAAGGTCCTGGACGACATAATTTTAAAAAACCTAAAACCCATTAGTTCGAATGGGTCCCGGAAATACCCTGTTTGGGGTCAAAAAGATGATTTTTTTTGCAGCAAAGAGAGAATTCAGGAGAGAACTAACAGGGAGTGAATCGCTTGAAAACAAATTGTTTCGAAGGATACAATGTTTTTACAGGAGAGAACTTGGCACTAATATAAGCTACTTCTCGAAAAAATGGGCTTCACCTGCCTTTGGCAGTCAAAATCTGTACTCATTACTTAAAACAGCCTTTACCCGGAACTTCAAGAAATACCTGTCCTTCTTCCTGGCCAAATTCCGAATTTTCGCCTTTAAGCTCATGGCTTTTCTACTCATAGCAACACCTCCAGGTAATTTTTTAGCACAGCATCAATTTTAAGTTTCTTGGCATAATCCATCAGGATCGAGAGATCCGCTGACTTCAGTTTCACAAATCGTTTTAAGGCTTCATTCAAGATTTGGACGTCAATGCGATTTCTGCTTCTGATCAGGTCGCAGATTGTTCTTTCGATGTTGTAAGTCTTAATCGGATTACCGTGTGAGCTTTGCACAGTTTCTACTCCCAGCTCATGAAGCTCCTTTTTGATGTAGTAGACCTTGAATCGTTCTGCCACAGAACCAACTATTTTATAGCCACTGGGAACTGAGGCTGAATACTCAAAGGGTGTCCGATCGGAAAGGCCATGCAAATAAAGCGCGGTTTCATGAGAATAGATCAGTTTCGGATACTTCGTTTGCATGGAGTACATTTCATCTTCAATGGCATCGATGGAAACATAAATACCACGATCAACTCTTTCCAGCTTCCCTTCGGCTACCATCATTTGAAGATAAGTTCTAGGAATTTCATACAAATCCAGATCAGCACTTAAGACTGTGCCGTGTTGCTTCTGAATGAGCTTTTCAAGTTTTTCCAGGTAATTCATCATCATCACCTCGCCTTACAAATATACTTATATTGTAGGTCATTTAAGTATGTTTGTAAACACATTAATCAATACACGGCAAAACGATCAAGAATTACTTGCTCGCCACCACTCTAAGTTGCAGTTATCAGAAACTGAGCTTTGCCATAATTTGCACCCGTAAAGGAGGAATTTTTCATGCAGGAAGAAGTGAAAAACAGGACCGTCGCCCTGGCCGTCAGTACTAGCCGAATGACCGGACGTGTTCTGAAGGCTGCCCTAATCAAGCTTTTAGCGGAAATGAAGAAGAGCCGGGACAGCCCGCCGCAGATTCCACACGGCAAGCAGACAATAAAAGAGCTTATCGGCTAGAATGCCGGAGTCTCAAACATTCAGATCACTGATAAAAACATCAAGTCCTTTGAGCAGGTTGCCAGAAAATACGGCGTAGACTATGCCCTCGAGAAGAACACCACCGGAGATAGTCCAAGTTTCGATTTTCCAGCGCAAAAAGTACTAAAAACTATAAAAAAATCGCTCTTAACATTAGAATAATGGCTTGAAATCAGGTATCGGAGAGAGAAAAGGTCATGTTTATGCTTGAAAAGCGTATCTTTCTTTATGATCTTAGCAACACGTATTTTGAAGGCAGTGCAAAAAATAATTCGGATGCTAAATTTGGAGTATCGAAAGAGAATCGCTATGACTGCCCGTTAGTTGCATTGGCTGTTATGGTTGATGAGCACGGCTTTCCGGTTTTTAGTCAAATTTATCCGGGGAACAAGTCTGAACCTCAGACTCTTCCGGAAGTGCTTGATAAACTTGAAACTGATATAAAGGCGTACACAGGAAGTCAAAAACCTGCAAGAAAGGCAACATACTTATCCCCGGGAAAATAAGCGAAAGAGTCGAACGATTAAGACAAAAATATCCTTTGATATGTAAATATTACGATATCGAAGTTAAGCTATCTGAAGATCAAAAGACGGTTACGGAAATATGTTGGGACAAAAAAACCAGCCGCGAACAGAGGAATATTTTGTCCGGCTGTTACGTAATCGAAACAACACAACAACATCTCACGGGTTCTGAAATTTGGGAACAATATATGCTTTTAAATCGTGTTGAAAGTGTATTCAAAGATTTAAAAAGCGAGCTGGGAATGCGTCCTGTTTACTATCAGACAGACAAGAGAACCGAGTCACACCTGTTTATCGGAGTGTTGGCATACCATATATTAAACGTTATTGAGACCTCATTAAAAGCCAAGGGAGACACCCGTGAATGGAAGACTATTAAAGAGGTGTTAAATACGCATGTGCGTAATACAGTCGTCATGTCGGGTAAAGATATGTCTTGGCATATAAGGGTTTTAGGCACCTCTGAATCTCAACACCTGGAGATATACAATGCACTTAAAGTTAAAGATCCTCTTAAACGAAATAAGCAAAATATACATTTGAGATTGTAGTGACCATTTAAATTTCAAAAATGCTCATTTAGATGGGCTTTTGGAACTACAAGCCGAAAGTTGGGGTAGCTTAATTAAATCGCAAGTGCATTAACACTTGCATTGCTTGCCAATTATGTCTTCTTTAGTTCATTCGAATTGCTGATCATATTTGCTTGATGCGTTTGCATCGTGAAATTCTTTTAGTATTATCCAAAACGGTGATGGTTCTTTTGAGAACCATCTGCCAGATTTATTTGGCAATTGCTTTGACCTAAGCAGGATACACGCTTTTCTCGCCCTACTCACAGCCACAAAGCAAAGCCTTCGAGCTTCATCAATTCGCCGTTGCGTTGTATCGTAGAAGTGTGGAAAACTGTCTTTCTCCATTCCAAGCATTATTACTACATCGAATTCTAGTCCCTTTGCACTGTGTCTCGTTGATAATACAACTTGATTGTCGGGAACACCAAGTCGTATTATAAATCCTAAAGTTAATACAGGCTTTGTTTGCTTCGTAATGCGTATCAGATTTTTAAAATTATCGATTTCATCAGGGTACCGTCCTGAGCCATCGAATACTCTGAAAATATCGAGTTCTGTGAATGTGTAATGAAGCCACTCAAAAAGATTGCTTTTATACCGCTTGCTTTCTACTAAAACTTTCAATAGTTTTCGCCGCACAAGCAAATCATCGTCCTCTGAATTTATGACTTGCTGTTGGTGCGACAAAAAACTTTTCCATGTCAGATAGATTTCGTCAAATGAGGTCTTTGTTTTATCCTCAACCCAACATGCGCAGTTTTGGAGCCAGAGAATAGACTCAGTGGTTCTGAAGTCTTGACGAGCTAAGTATACAGGGATTCCATGTTTATCAAACTCATTCTTAAGTGCTTTCACTTCATCGTTTTTACCAACGAGTATTGCTATTTCGTGATAAGGAATTTCTTCTGAATGAAATTGTCGAACAAGTTTAACAGTTTTTTGATATTGCTCATCCATGCCGCTATCACACTCAATAAAATTCATTATAGCAGGATAATCTCTCAATGCGCCGGATGCCACATATCCACGCTGATTGTCCAATACATATTCAGAAGCATTCACTATAGTCTGTGCGCTTCGGTAATTATTCAGCAAACGTATACATTCGATATCGTCTCTTTGCGATAGTTCATGAAGATAATCTGGCGCTGCACCTTGAAAATCATATATTGACTGATCGGCATCACCTACAGCAAATATCTTGATGTTCGACTTATCCAGCAAAGACAAAACTATTTCATGCAACGGTCTGCCTAAATCCTGATATTCATCAATGACAAACCAAGGAAATTTAGCCTCAATTGCTTTTCGTACGAAAGATTCCTTTTGAATAAGTTCGACAGAAAATTTAACCATACTGATAAAATCAATGAAGCCGCTTTTTAGTAATGCTTCTTCGAATATAATAGCTGTTAGAAGGGCGACCTCATAACTATCCAGAGCAACTCGGCTTATACCTCGTATATTGCGGGTTCGCTCCTTATCCATCTCTGTTACTGTAGTGCCACCATGTAAGTTGACAGAGGCAAACAGCTTCTTTTTTTCTGCTTCCGATATAATCCTTATTGGATCTGGGATTTCGTACTTAGGATATAGTTTAGCAAAAGGTATTAGAATTTCTGCAAGGCAAAAACTGTGGACTGTACCCAAGAATACATTTTTACGTCTCCTTAAGCCCAATTTTGAAAGCCTTGTTTTGAATTCTCGGGCTGCCTCAGTGCTGTGTGTTAAACAAGCCAAACCTCTTGGTTCAGCAATTACATCCTCTAAGAGACGCATGACTTTTAATGTCAGCACTGTTGTCTTTCCACTTCCAGGGCCAGCGATTACAACCGTGCTGTCAGTTGAATTATATGCACGAAGCTGCTCTGTGTCTTTGTTGACCTCTGTCACTTTTTGCTTGAAGTAATCGTTCAATTTGTTCTTCTCCTCATAAGCTCAGTTATCTTATTGATAGCTGCTTCTACATAGACAGGTATCATAGGGCGCGTTACGTTAGAAGAAAGGCGTTGCGAAAATCGTCCTTTACCGATTTGACTATACGAAGATTCTATTAGCGCCATGCATTTATTGTATTCGCCATTGGACATCCTATCCTTGAAATTCTGCTTCTGCTGTGGTCCTCCTGCAGTCAATTCGTCAAAAACTCGACATATAATCTGTCGTTCCGTCGTGGTTGCAGTTCCGCATTTGCAGAAAATATCAACTTCAAAAGTATGCTTTCCGATGAAGATTCCTCTGCTTTTAAAAAATTCAATTTGATCTTCAATTTTCAAATCATCGAAGGTTATCCCTTCCTCGTAATCAGAAGCTACATGTGCCTCCATTATGTCGGCAATACCCGAAAACTTTTTTGAGCGATCAATACCGGCATACCCGGATTTGACATCATCTTTCGAAGCCAAATCACCAAACTTTATTTTCTCTTCAATCTTGTAGTAATAATCGCCATCGGTCACGATGACATATGGCAAGCCTAGTGCTTCAGCGAATTGACGATATGGTTCAAAATTTGTTGAATTGACATTACAAACCACTATGCCCAAACGGTCTAACTCATAACCCATAATCTTTGCAAAACTAGGAATTAGATATTCTTCAGAAACACCTTCGACAAAAATGACACCCTTGGCTAGATAGATTTCTCCACGATTGACGTCTATGTATCTTGCTAAATCAGAAAAATCAGAATCGTCAAGCTCGAGTCGCGCAGTTGTCTTTACGCTAGTACCATTACTCTTTGAGATAAGATGAACTATTGAAGTAATCGGCGCAACGGATGAGATATGCGTCGAATGAGTCGTAATAATAACGGAGGCATTTGACCGATTCATCACATGACGGTAAAGTAATCGTTGATATATCGGGTGTAAATGCGCCTCTGGTTCTTCAATAGCAAGAATGGTTACGCCATTTGCAGTCGGAATGGTTTCAGACATGAAATCATAAAGCTCATCTCTTTTTTCAGAAATAGTCAATATGTCATCATTCAAAGTATAACCATTGATTTCTTCCGACTTAGAATAACAACTCTTGATTAGGTCGCTATCGTCCTTTTCAATTAATTCTTCATATAGCTCTTTTGGCAGATAAGTCTTTATCGTTTCATCCTCAATCCACAGAAGAATAAGTGCTATATATAGAAGATTGTTTATTCCAAGACTTGTGTTTCCGGATTCCCGATTGTCAATCAATGGACGTAAAGCATAGAGTAGTTTCGTTGCATCAATATTCATCGTCTTTAAAGAAACACTAAATTGAGCCTGGTTATGGGACACCATTTGATTGATCAATTTTTGAATTCGCGATTCAAGGTCCTCAACTTGCCCTATTTGTAGTGTATCTGCACCTTTTTTTTCAAGTGCATGAGAAATTTCGGCAAGGACGTCCTTGCTTATTGAATACTTCTGCTTGATGATTTGCGTCAACGGCGATGTTCTAGAATTACGCATTTCAGATTCAACATCACGAATTGCCTTGATAACGCGGATGTTTAGGAATTTTCTATCTTCGTAAGAGAATCGGTGGTTCTCATCATCACCTTTAAAAATAATAAAGCTATACTCGTTAGTATCGCCGATTTTTCGATAGGGATAGAACTTGTAAGTAAGTTTAAGTGTTTCTTTCTTATCAAGCATTACGATAGCATCGGTCAATTGTGCAAGCACATACTTGTTTTCTTCAAAGTTCGCGAACCAAAGCTCAATGATAATCTGCTTCCCATTTGTCATGGGGTCATCTAAGCCTTCCCAAAAATCAGATTCATCAAGCATGCGATCTTTATCAGAAAGCGTTGGGTCAAGTATTAACTGCAACGCATAAAGAAGGTTACTTTTCCCAACTGCATTTTCACCAATGATAACTTGTTTTTCATTAAGCCAGAAATCAGCACAGCGAAAATTCCTGAAATTCTCGATATTAACCTTGCAAATATATGGTTGAGTATTCATTAATTCACCTCCTGGCAAGCTTCTCTGAATATCTATGGCTGTAATTTTTACAATATTATGTTTTGTGTGCGTAACAATCCGGTTACTCCTTTAGTATCGAATTTGTTATTCCTTCAACTGTCGCAGTAATAATGGCATTTGCAATCGATTTAATCGTTTCTATGATCATTGGCAACCCTTTTTGGGCTATTATATCCTTGACTTTCTTCCACCGAGAATCGTCTCGAATTTTTTCCAGGAAGTCATTCCCATTCCAGGTAAGGGAACCAACTCCAAATCCAAAAATTTCGTTGTCAGCATATTGAGCTTTATAGTCTGAAATTAAGCCTGCTTCATATAAAATTTTGCAGTGGTAAGCAACCGTCTCAGTATCATATCCATCAATGGTCATATTATAGATTACTGTTGATTGATATTTTTCTTCAATCTCCAGCAATATAAGGCGGACAAGATCCATATCTCGCTTCATTTCAACCCCCTGATCTTCTCAATTGTAATCACGACGCAGATTTTTATTACCTACCATCCAATCAACAACTGCTTTAACTTTTCATCATGATCTAGGACAAACGTACTTGCTTCCCAATCTTCTGTTGCAGGTACTTTTGTCTCATACTTAATCGTAAATGGATTTTGCTCTGGAACTCTGTCAATACGCTCCTTTGCTTCTTCGATGTTATTCAAGGCAACGTCGATCCAAACATCTTCTAAGGTGTCAGGGATTTGCCCGAACATATCTTTGATATTTTTTAACCTGGCGGACAAGACCGCATGAACTTTGTCTTCAACAGAATCTTTATATCGCATGTTGAATATTTTTACCTTTGAAGCAACTTGGCCTATACGTTGGATACGACCTTTTCTCTGCTCCAACCTTGTCGGATTCCAAGGTAAGTCAAGGTTAATCAGTGTGCTGAGCGTTTGGAGGTTAAGACCTTCGCTCGCTGCATCAGTCCCAACAAGAATCTTTATTTCGTGATTTTTAACTTTAGCCTTGATGCGGTCTTTTGAGTCTTTGCGAAAAGTACCATTGAGAAAATAGCCAGATTTATCTCCGCCCGCATATAGCCCTATTACGTCATCGGAAAGATCTTTTGAAAGTTTTTCAGCAACGAAGTAAGCGCTATCATAGTATTGAGAGAATATGATGCAGCCGCTATCCTTCCAAGGCTTATCGCCTTCATCAATACCATTGTTTAATATGTCCAAAACTTTAATATACTTAGGATCATTGTCATGATTTAAAGACAGCATTTTTACGAGCTCGCGAAGACATTCAGTTTCCGCATCCGTAAGATTCTTTACCTCGCTGACACTTTCTTCGAAATCATCATCTTCTTCAAAGATTACGTCGAATTCATCCTGTAAAATTTCTTTACCTGCTTCTGTCCAAGCGAGCATTTTTTTCGCCGTATTATCACCGGCGATAATCGTGCTGCCGATACGTTTCAGTATCAAAGTTGACATAAAGCCACCCGCCTTGACACGAGATGAGAGCAAGGAACAAAACTCCTGTGCCTTTGAATAAGCTTGTCTCAAATATCCCTCAAGCGGTATGGCGCCATCATCGCCCTCGCCATATAACTCGACCAATATTTTTTTAAGATAGGTTTCGCCGCTGGACGGATTGATTGTATTTTCGAGAAAATCCCTTGTTCGCCTCACAATGTGGCGAATAAATGGATTGTAATTTGCTATGAATTCATCTGTAGTATATAAAGCTCGGATGCTATCCTTCTTCGAGCCCGAAAGTGAAGCGAAATAATCAGCAGGCAAGACATAGGTTTTATCGGAAGTATCAAGCCTGTCCCGAATGCGATTCACTCGATCTTGCGCTGATGGGGTTTTCGTGGGCAAAGGATTCCGAATAATATCCCACATTGTGATTTCGCTCTCCGGATAAGACTCTTTCCCGCAAACCATATCAAGCATCAATTGAGGCTTCTTGTGCCATTCGCTATACATGTCACCCATAACCTTGAATGTCGGAAGACTTAACGCATTTATCAGATCAAAGGCTTCAATAGGATTAATTTGCACTGGAGTAGCTGTTGCTAAGAGCAGACTCTTGGTTTTGAAAGTAATCGTATTAATAAATTGCAGTAAGTAGTTTGAGTCTGCCTTATGTTTGTTTGGATCTTTCGTTGGATTTCGACGACGAGCTCTGTGTGCCTCGTCAAGAATGACACATTCGAAATCTTTCTGAGCAAGCAAGTCTGCAGCTTCTGTTATTCTTGACACAAGTCCTTGCGAGATTATTCCTACTCTTCTAGGACATTTTAGAATGGATCTCACACTATCAGCTTGATAGAAGTATCCATTTTCATCCTGCCAACCTGATCCGGTCCAAACCGCACTGGGCATATTCAGTAGAGTCTTCATTTCATCTTGCCATTGCCATACAAGTGTTTTGGGCACAATAATCAAAACTGGTTTATCACCATAGAGCGCCATTAGTTTTGCCGACATTGCAAGTTGAAGAGTCTTTCCCAGCCCGACCTGGTCCGCGAGAAGGTACCGAGCACCGCCATCCTTTTTATGTTCTCTGAAAGCAAGCTCGACAAAATACTTTTGGTGTTCCCAAAGACCAAATTCTTTTCGATAAACCGGTTCCTCAACTGCAGCAGATGGGACAACCTCATCAGAATTTTCTCTCCAGTCTTTCAGGCCGATGACGATTCTCTTTGAAATTCTGTTGAGGTCGTTAACAATAAAATCTGCCAGGTTCACTGCATATTGACTATTCCAGAAAAAATCAAATTCATCTTGAACCCATTTGACCGATTCCTCTGACTCATCTTCCCACAGCATTTCATAGTTTAATGTGTAGGCACTTTTTGTTTCATTGATGCTCCCGAGAAAGGAGGTTTTGGAGCCATCTTTATAAGTTATCACCCCGGCCTTTCCGTGCATGAGGCCAAAGACTTGGTCAGGCATCACTCGAATTTCAAGCTTTCCATTGCTAAGCAAGTTATAAAGCGTAGATAAACGGCTGCTGCTTGCAGCAGAAGTGTATTTTTCTTCCGGAGAAAATTCACACCATTCTTGTTTCATCTTCTGAGCATAATTGGCAACTGCAATATCTTCGGGCAAAAGTCGGGAATTACAAATAACCCGGACTTTGCCTTCTACGTTTTCAATGCTTTCTCCAGCAACTTCAAGAATGGAGGAGCAGAAATAACCGGCGATCCTGTCGTAAGACACTGCATTATTCAGTTTTTCAATCAAAAATTGTTTGTCTAGTTTATGTCTCCTTGAAGAATAGCGATTCATAGACTATTCCCCCTTTAAATGCTGTCGTTGGTAACAAGTGAATGCAATAAATCAGCCATTGTTGCGCTTTGCTCCCAGTGCGGAGTCATATTATCAATGTCCTTGGTATCTTTAATGAAGCTAAGCAGCTGTTTAATCATGTCGCGTTTGTCCCAATAATTCGGCAACTCATTTTTTATATAGCCTAGTGCTCTCGATGGATTTTCATCTTCCTTGATTCCTGTGAAAATTCCCATAAATACTGTTCGGAGCAGTGAGTTTTCGAAATCGGGGACTTCATTAATTGTTCTACCTGCCATCTCAACAGGAGTTTTGAGCCTTGCAGTATTGGCCTTTTCGCTCGCCATCATCTGGCTATATCCACCGATGTTAAAACCGCGAGCAAATTCCTGATAGGTACTGATTTGATAGTTGCCGTGTTTTTCGCTTTCAAGGCCCTTGATATAAAACTTCTCAGCATTTGCAAGCTCTTTCCAAAGATAGCTTTCGAAATCCAAAGGTATGACACAGTCATAGGCAATTTTCTTAGCAGCTTCGATTATTTTTACTATGCTGCTATGAGCGGGATTATTTATAGCCAAGTTTAATTCGTAATCAAGATCTAGATCTTCGATGGTCTTAAATGATGTCAATATTTTGAGGGAAGCTGCATAGGCAGCGAGTACAAAGTCCGGATCGGAAAAATTTGGCTCTTCTTTGTTTTCGAGTTCTAACATACTCGAGATTTGCTTTCTAACCTCAGCCCTGATGTCTGAAGTGATTTCATCTAAGAATGCCTTATCGTCACTTGATTGCTTTCGTAATATCAGAAGAACTGTTCCTTTTACGTAGTTCCCTTCTTTCAAACCGCCGCTTTCTGTCTCTGTAGCAATATTCCAAGCAGCCGTGACACGTAGCCCTGATTTCCACATTATTAATGCAAGTTGTGCCCAGACTGCTGGATCACTATGAGTAAACATAACTACTTGAATGCCATCATTTGGCATATGTTTAGTTAAATTTGAATATATATCTATCATAGTGTGAGAGAATTGATTGTCACCTCGCACTGCAAGAACTCTTTTTGAATCCGTGTACCATTCCGGAAATGCTTTTTGTAATAGTTTTTTATCCCACGCTAAAAAGAATTCAGATAATTCATGATAGTTTACTGCATCTGCATATGGGGGATCTGTGATCCAGAAATCACATATTTCAGAAACATCACGGGCATCAGCCAATTCAACAACCGATTCCTTATTAGTTCCTGTGCTATTGATATTAAAAAACCAGTTATCTTTTAAAAATGCCTTTGAATGAATTCCGTACATTTGAAGAGTATTCAGTGCTTGATTAGAAAAAGTTTGAGCGATAGATTCTCTTGCTTGACCCTGCCCCCACATACACAGTTTTGAATCAAAGTTTTTTAATCGGTTTATTCCTAGTAAACCAACAACTAATAGAGTTTTTGTGTCCGCAAAAGCTAAGGAATATTTTGTAAAAAGGCTGTGAGCAAGCAACTGCCTTGGATTAAACAGATGATGCCAATGTGTCCAACCGCGTTCCCTGATTACTTGGTCAGTATTATAACCACTTTCAATAGCCATGCTGGGCACAAGGCCAAGTTCTTGCCAGTTAATGATATTCTCAGATACTATCTGCTTTACTTTAGCCTCATTTGTTAAATCTTTCTCATTGGGTGCTCTGTAATACCGAATCCCATCACTGTTTTCATATCTTATCGCAAATAATCTCTCAGAAAAGATATCCCCCTCTTTAAAGTCAAAATCAGATTTATCCCATTGTCTTAGTCCAAAAATGACTTTTCCATCTTGACCTGTTCTATCTCCACGAAGAAAAGATATTGGGGTTTTTGTGTGACAGTTTGGACAAATAACATTACCTGTTGAGCAGGTAACATGTTTCTTACATTCACTCATTTCTTCATTTGTAACGTCACTCTTTATAATGATATCGTACTTATTCCCATTTTTTTGGAGTTCAGCAATCGTTCTAGAACCTTGACCTAATACCCATGATGGAGACAATGGGAAAATCACTCCACATTCTGGGCACTTTGACTCATTACAATATAAATAGACATTTGCACGCTCATTTTTTTCATTATGTTCAATTCCCAATTCGACAATATCCTTGTTTACAGCATCAAAAACACGTTCTTGATATTTATAGATGCTTTGTAATTCACTTTCGCTTAGACCTATAATATTTATATTTGACCATGTTAATAAACAAGCAATCGGATTTAAATCACTTCCAAATGCCTTAGCACCAATTCTTGCAGCTTCGAAAGGAATACTGCCTCCACCAGAAAAACAATCACCCACCCGAATTAACCGGCCATATCTTTTCATTGAAAGTTGTTCAACTAATTCATTAAGTGATTTTGCGCGTGTCCCTAGATGGTGATTTATTGTATTCCAGCTATCATTTCTAAGTGTTTTTAATTGTTCTGGGCGCAGACAATAATTGAGCTTGTAATCGTAACCTAGCGTTTTAAAAAGTCGCTGTTCGATGTCATTTCTATCTTGTCCGCCACGGATTTTAACTTTAGATCCATTCACTTCAAACCAATCATCAATGAATTGTTTATAATATTTGTTTTTTTGAGCTATTTCGTACATTTCTTTCGCAGATAATGATTTTTGCTTGCGATCAATAAGCCCCTCATTATCCATGGACATAATTTTCAAAAAAATGTCCATGTCTGCTTTTGGATTGTCACTTGAAGGAATGAGACAACCTAAAATGGCTGCACGAACAAGAATTAGAGGTTTACGCCCCCACCATTTTCCAAGTCCAGTCAAGGTTTGACCTGTATTAGCTCTTCTTTCTTTATAACTCTCTTTACTTACTTTGCTGACAGGAAATTGCTTTTCTATAAACGACATCTGAATGTCCAATGTTATTATCCTCCCATCAAATCAGTAAATAATGAGATTTGATTTGATTCATCTACCGGATTTTCGCATAGTGCATAGCGCAACGCCATACGCCATCCACGTTTATCATTGATCTTTCCAGTGCTTGCATTTGTCATAGTGTAAAGCCACCAACGTTCTTCCGGCTGGAGACCCTTCCAGTTACGAATTGCAGTCGGAATTCCTGCGGGATCATTGTTTTCAACACCCCAAAGCAAGACCATTAATTCTTTACCAAACAACTTTTCGACTGGCGTTTCTCCTGCTAAAAATCTGCCGGTTGGCCTTTTATCGGCCTTCAGCCTTGCATTGAATTCAGCTGCAACATCATTTGATAGTTTTGACCATTTATATCGTGACATCCGGAGTTTCAAGATGTCCTTACCTGTAATTTTTTGTTCGCCTATATCCCAATGAAAACGCTCATAAATCTCAACCTCTGTAGCAGCTTCTTTTGGAACAATTACATAGAAGTGATTTTCGCTTTCAGTTGGATCGTAGCCAAATCCATAATAAATGTTGTTCATTGTATGATTTCCCCATTCTTGACAAGATTGTTCAAATCAAACTTGTTCATATCAAGCCATTGAGTGAATAACTCACCGGTCAAGAATATCAGCTCTTTATAACCGAAATCGACAATTACCTCAGTTTCCTTAAAGCTGGTATCTCGAACAAGATCTATAAGCGATTGAAGATCGCCTGCCCAATATGGAACACTTGCATTGAACTCGATATACTGATCCGTATTTGTTTTGTTGTAAATTTCTGCTGTGGCCCCTTTAATGAGAACTCCATTAAGTTTTGAGAGTAGAGCCAGCTCGTTATAACTCGCTTCTGTAGCACCCATTTGCTTTTTGTTGCGATAACGGTAGGCAAGTGCCTTGCTCTTATCAATTTCTTTGTCTGGTTTTGCACCTCCGCCTTTAGTCACGTTGATGCTTTTTTCCTCAAGCAATCTATCCTTGTAATAAACAGCAACCCTTACATATCTGCTGTCTTGAGGTAGCACAAATTCAGTATTGTAGATGCCACCGTTTTCTTTTGGTTCGCTACCGTCAGTTGTGTATTTGACTGTATATTTTGGGTTAGTGACCAACGTCATCACATCGCCATTCGGCGTATTTCTTTGGCCATATTTGACTGGAACACTTCCAGTGAATTCGACAATATCACCAGTTTTTCTTTCACCTGTTGGATCAATACAGACGAAACGAATGGCTGGTTCTGCGGTCACCAGGACTTGGTCCATTGCTTCTTTGGAAGCGGAAGTAGGGTCACTACCAATGTCATAATATACCTTGCCACCAATACCCCGAATTTTTATGTTAAATTCGTGCGTTTTTGCATCATAAGAAGTCTGTTCTACAACAATAGAAGTCGGGTCTTTCTCAAACGGTCCCTTTACAAGATAACCGTTGATATCTCTCCACTTTTCTTTTTTTATGCAATCCAATCTCAAACTCTCAAGCTGGTCTGGATGATACCACTGCCAAGACACAGTCGTTGCAGCTCTTTCTTTTATGTGGGAGAATGGCAGTTCTTTTATGGTAAATAGTCGGGCTTCGCACTTCTTGCGGAGGGTTTCCAAGAATTGATCATTTTTAAAAAACGGCTCGTATTTTGAACTGTCAGTCAAGCAGGTGATGATTTGCTCTTCACCATTGAACTTGTTCTCCTTAAACTCGAGCTTGAATTCTGCAAGATCAATGCCATTCTTGGTTGGGTAATAAAGTGCAACAAACGTTTCCCTGATCGTTGAGAATAAAGCTTGAATAGCCTTATCAAGTTGTACTTCAGCTTCCTTGTATTGCTGATCAGTTGCAGGTACGCCTTCGTTAGTCATGTTTTCAACGATTTGCCGAATCGCTTTGAGTTTTTTTGAATTGCCATAAAGCTTTTCCATCATATTTCGCTGTCCGGAAAGAAACATGACTCTATTTTTAAGAGAAATGTTGTCATGGAATTTCTTCAGTTCAGGATGCAGTTCACTACCTGGATATGGCTCAAATATGACCAGAGAAATTTTATTTTGATCGAGATCAATTTCATCGATTGCAGGGAGCACATAAAGCATTTCATAGCAGATTTTCAGTTTGGGATTAAAATTCTGTTCTAGTATTTTCTTTAGCTCTTTTTTTGCATTTTCATTAGTGTAGCTATCCACAAGGGTATTCATCTCTGCGACCATATTCTTTGTGTTTTGGAAATACAGCCTGCCGCGATTATCTTGCTTCATATACCAGCAAAGGGTCTTCAATTCCTCAAGGCTGGACTTGATCTCGTTAATATCGGTATTAGGCGCACTTAAATAGCCGAATATTTCTGATTCGGTGAGCCCGAGTAATCCATGGGTTGCCGTTGATAAGGAAGACACAAGGAGAAGTTTTGCAATATTCTGTGTGACCCCGTTGCACGCAAGTCTTTCTGAATCAATCAATTCGGCAATAGACTTGCCCTCCTGTGCAATATCATGGTTGATTGCTTCTTCTAGAGAAGGCTTGATTTGGCGAATATGACTCATCATCTTTTGTTCATTTAGATTAAAGTCGAAAACGTTGATCAAATAATTCTCTGTTGCCATGCCACTTTCATAGAATTGGCGGACAATCTGGCGCATTAGCTTAATAAGTCCACGTGTCTGTTGGAAATTTTGGTTTTCCTTGAAACGAGCGTACAGATCCTTAATTGACGGATGGAATGGATATGAGTCCTTGATGCCTTTAAAAACAGCTTCGGCGGTGTAGTTTGTGAAGCCGAGTTTCTTGCTCTTTTCTACACTTGTTTTATAAGCTATTGCAACTTCATTAATATTCAGAGAATATTCGAAGCCACTAATGTCTTCAAACAGGCGTTTCTGCAAAATGTGGTATATCTCATCACTGTTTAGGGCAACTGGAGTTACTTCAATCGCAATTCGATTCGCTTCAGCCTCAAGCTCACGGAAGCTAGACTGCAATAATTCGCTGCCTGACTCATAAGCCGCCTTGAGGTCTGAGAAGACCAGGCATACATTCGCCAGCTGTTCTTTTCCTAATGCAGTGAATAGATTTGATAACGCAGTCATCGTAACTTTACTCAGATCCGAATTGCCAACCATAATAGACTTAGCATTTTCTAGATATGGTGCCAGTTCGTCCAATAAAATGAGTGTCTTTTGACCCTTAAGGAGTTCGACCCAGGATTTTTCACCAGGCGCTTTTAAAGGAGAATAATAGTCCTTAAAGAACTCTTTCTTGCCGAGTTGTTCTGCAATGGTACCCCAAATACCGAAGTCAGCATTTTCTCTGCCGGAGAAAGATACTACTCTGATTTCACTGATTTCCGCATAAGTAGGGCCGAGAATCTTTTTCCTGATCTCAGCATTCTGCGTAAGCAAAGCTAGTGCTAACATACTATGTGTTTTACCACCGCCCATCGCCTGGGTTAACTTGATGACGCCTGTGTCGGATTCACCTTTAAAGCGAGCAAATGCAGTATCAAACAATACTGTCATTCCTTGAGTTTGGAAATTCTCTCCGAAGAATTTATTAGCATCAATTCTGTTTTCTGCAAGATCAGTGAGGTTTAAAACATCCTCTCTTGCAGTATCAGAAAACACATTTTCTCTTGGCTTAAGTATTTCTTTGATTGTACGCATTTATTTCATCCTCTCAAAATTATTCGATATTATGTAAGGTTCATATGCCAGATAAGTTTATCACTGCATATCTCAACATCTTGGGTTAAAAAAGCAATTTTGATATTATAAGATGATGACTTATATCGTCGTCTCGCCCAAGTTTCGCAATCGTTGAAGGGCTAATACCGGCCATTTTTCTAAGGTCTTTTTTCTTTAAATCTTGGTCGATTAGGAGCTTTCAGAGTTTTTATAGCTAATAATCGTTACGCTTTACTTTATATAGATATCACAAATTCATTCATAGGTTAATTGTAATCAAACCCATACAGCATAGCAATAATAAGTTTGCGAAATAGTAATAAAAGTACGGTAAAAAGTGTTTTTATAATAAAAAAGCCGATTGACTGGATCGGATGTTCCTTGGCAATAGAGAAATAGAGATTCAACAGCAAATAGATTTACCTCATATTCCATCTGGACACAGGAGATCAACCGGAAGTTTGTGGCAGATACTACAGCAAAGATTATCCGGATTATGTTTGCGTATGCCGACATAAAAAAAGCGGTTTCCCTCAAACTTGGGATAACCGCTTTTTAATGGCGGAGAGTCAGGGATTTGAACCCTGGGTACGCTTGCGCGTACACTGGTTTTCGAGACCAGCTCCTTAAGCCACTCGGACAACTCTCCAATTAAGCATACAATATGCCCTTCCAATTAAGAAAG
>Ga0209105_100289_pt1 | contig 17296 bp, 23 predicted proteins | sample SedPBSmetaG_FD_184158 | JGI IMG/M metagenome (GOLD analysis project Ga0209105, IMG submission 184158) | Freshwater sediment bacterial and archeal communities from Indian Creek, Illinois, USA to study Microbial Dark Matter (Phase II) -... | ecosystem: Environmental > Aquatic > Freshwater > Creek >...
CCGCCACTACAGCCCCCACCGCCCCAACTTCCCCGGAGTAAACCACCATGAGCTTCTTTGACTTCAACAGCGCCGAGCAGCAGCCATCCTTCGACCTGATCCCCAAAGGCACCCTGGTGCGGGTGCGCATGGGCATCAAGCCCGGGGGCTTTGATGACCCCAGCCAAGGCTGGGTGGGGGGCTGGGCGACTCAAAGCTTCGACACCGGCGCGGTCTATCTGGCGTGCGAAGGCGTGGTGCTGCAAGGCCCCTTTGCCAAGCGCAAGATTTGGTGGAACGTGGGCCTGCACAGCGCCAAGGGGCCGACTTGGGGCAACATGGGCCGCACCTTCATCCGTGCCGCCCTCAACTCTGCGCGCAACGTGCATCCCGCAGACCAAAGCCCACAGGCGCAAGCGCTGCGGCGCATCATCGGCTTTGCCGAACTCGACGGTCTGGAGTTCGCCGCGCGCATCGACATCGAGAAAGACAGCCGCGGCGAGGAGCGCAACACCATCAAGAGCGCCATCGAGCCCGATCACAAAGACTACGCCTTGATCATGGGCCAAACGCCCACGGGCCACCCGGGTGCACAGCCGACGCCCGCACTGGCCACCTTGCCGGCTAGGCCCAACCACAGCGCGCCCGCAGCGGCTGCGCGCCCGCCAGCGCCCAGCGTCCCGGGCGGCAAGCCCGTCTGGGCACAGTGAGGGCGGCCGTGATGCTTCATCGTCGACCAGCCCAAATGGTGCAGCGCCACGCCTTGGTGCGCGCCCTCTTGCAGGAGGGGGCGTGAAATGCCTGATCTGCAGCCGCCAGGCACACGGCTACGGCCACAGCGACACCCGCTTCAAGCTGGGCGATCCCCGGCGCTATCCGCTGGACTGGGCGTTTTGCAAACGCCGCTGCCAAGACGCGTTTCATGCGCGCTACCGCGCTTGGCTCAGAGCCGGCCCCAAGCAGGAGGAGGTGTACATGGTTGATGCCACCGAATGCGAGCGCGCAGCGCTGCGCGCTTGCCTGAAGTTCTTTGGCGAGGCCGCCGCCGAGATCGGCTTTGACAAGGCGCTGGGGCACTACAGCGAGGCCGAGGCCTTGCAGGTGATCGAGGCCATTGTGACCGGCTGGACGCAGGCCATGGTGGCGCACCACGAGCAGAGCAAGTACCCGCCGCTGCGCGGCTTGGAGCCCTACGAGACGCAACCGTCGCAAGCGCTGTCTCCAGCCGTCGAGCCAGCGGCCACGCTCACCTCGGCCACGAGCACCTACGATCCGGCCCAACCCTTTGCCGACCTGGAGAGCGACCTGCCATGGGAGACGGGTGCGCCCGTGACGCAGCGCCCGCTCAAGCGCGGGAGGGTGCAGTGATGTTGGCCTTCAACTCCAGCGCCACCTTGGCCGAGCGCTTCGAGGCCTTGATCGATGCCGGGCTGCAGGCGCGCGAGCAGCAGCAGGCACGTCGGCAGTACCTCGGGGCCTCGCGCCTTGGGGTTTGTTGCGAGCGCCAACTGCAGTACGAGTGCGCCCAAGCGCCGGTCGATGCGGACAAGGGGTTCTCGGGTCGCATCCTGCGCATCTTCGAGCGCGGCCACCGCATGGAAGACGCCATGGTCGGCTGGCTGCGCGCAGCGGGATTCATGCTCAAGACCGAGGGCAAGGACGGCCAGCAGTTTGGCTTCTCGGTGGCCGAGGGCAAGCTGCAAGGGCATTGCGACGGCGTGTTCGTCGCTGGCCCCGAGGGCTATGCCTACCCGGCGCTGTGGGAGTGCAAGTGCTTGGGCAACAAGTCCTGGAGTGACCTCGTCAAAAAGGGGCTGGCGGTCTCCAAGCCGATCTACGCCGCGCAAGTGGCGATCTACCAAGCCTATCTTGGACTGCACGAGCACCCGGCGATCTTCACGGCGGTGAATGCCGACTCGATGGAGATCTACACCGAGCTCGTGCCCTTCGATGCGGCGCTGGCGCAAAAGATGTCAGACCGCGCGGTGCGGGTGATCCAGGCCACGCAAGCCGGGGATCTCTTGCCACGCGCCTTTGCCGAGGCCAGCCACTTCGAGTGCAAGTTCTGCCCCTATGCGCAGCGCTGCTGGGGAGGGCTGTGATGAGCACAGCTTCCAAGCGCGCCAGCGCACGCAAGACCTACCGCACCGAGTGGGTGCGGCGCTGGCAGCCGCCCAAGCCGCTGGTGGGCTTGCAGGTCATCGAGAAGGTGCTCAACCGCCACACCTTCCTCGTCTGCCCCGAGTCGCGCTTGGTGGTGGCGGTGATCGGCAGCGCCATCGCCGACTGCTTGAGCCTGAGCAACAAACGCCAGCGCAACGCTGCGCGCCGCTTTGTGCTCGGCGCCGACCTCGCGCTCTGGTGCGATCTGGTGGGCTTGCACCCGGACTTCGTGCGCCGCATCGCCCGCCAAGCCGGCTATCTGGCCGACGAGCAGGCGCATTGGCAGACCGTGCCCGTGCGGGTGCCGATCAAGGCGCCGCTGGAGCCAGACACCGCCGGCCACGCCCACACCCTGCAGCCACAGGAAGGACTGATCCATGCTTGACTTCAATGCGCTCGAGCCGCCGGCCAAACCCACTGATGCCGAACCCAACGCACAGCGCGACGCCATCCGTGCCGATCTGCTGGCGCGGCTGGAGTCGGTGCTGACGACGCTGCTGCCGGCTGGCAAGAAGCGTGGCCAGCAGTACCGCGTTGGCGACGTGCTGGGCAGCCCTGGCGACAGCCTCGAGGTGTCGCTCAAGGGTAAAACGGCGGGCCTGTGGCACGACCACGCCACAGGCGAAGGCGGTGACATCTTCGATCTGATCGCCGCCCACCACGGGCTCAACACCCAGGCGGACTTTGCCCGGGTGCTGGAGATCGCCGGGCAACTGCTCGGGCGGGCCACCAGCCATCCCCCGAAGCGCAAGAAGCCGCAAGCCCCAGTGGACGAACTCGGCCCAGCCACAGCCAAGTGGGACTACCTTGATGCCGCCGGCAACCTGATCGCCTGCGTCTACCGCTACGACCCGGCACCGGGTAGCAAGGCGTTTCGCCCCTGGGACGCCAAGCGCCGCAAAATGGCCCCACCCGAGCCGCGCCCGCTCTACCACCAGCCGGGCCTCGTTGCTGCCGAGCAGGTGATCTTGGTCGAGGGCGAGAAGTGCGCACAGGCCCTGATCGATGCGGGTCTGGTGGCCACCACCGCCATGCACGGCGCCAACGCGCCTGTCGACAAAACCGACTGGAGTCCGCTGGTCGGCAAAGCCGTGCTCATCTGGCCAGATCGGGACAAACCCGGCTTTGGCTACGCCGAGGCCGCCGCGCAAGCCGTGCTCATGGCCGGTGCCACTTCCTGCGCCATCTTGCTGGCGCCAGACGCGAAGCCGCAAGGCTGGGATGCAGCCGACGCCTTGGCCGAGGGCTTTGACGTTGCGGGCTTCATCGCCACCGGGCCGCGCATCGCGGTGCAGCCCTTCGACGACGACCCGCTGCCCTCAGGTCATCCGGATGAGCCAGATCAAGAGGGGCTGGATCAAGACGATGCGCAACCCAGCTGCGCGGGGCAACCCAGCAGCCAGGCGCGGCACAACGATGCCACGGTCTGGGGCACCGAGGACGCGCTGGCGGTTAGCTTCACCCGGCGCTACCAGCGCGACTGGCGCTACATCGCCGCTTGGGGCAAATGGCTGATGTGGGATGGGCAGCGCTGGCGCGCCGAGGAGACCTTGGCGGCGACCGATCTCATCCGCCACGTCTGTCGCCACGCGGCCGTGCGCGCCGCCAGCATGAAAGTGGCGGCCAAGCTCGCCGCCAGCAGCACCGTGGGTGGGGTGGAGCGGCTGGCCCGCAGCGACCGCCGCCACGCCGCCACCACCGATGAGTGGGATGCCGATATTTGGCTGATCAACACGCCGGGTGGTGTCGTCGATCTGCGCACCGGTCGGATGCGCCCGCACGACCGTGCCGACCGGATGACCAAGATCGCAGCGGCCAGCTTGGTGCCGGGCAGCAGCTGCCCGACTTGGCTGCGCTTCCTCGAGCAAGTCACCGGTGGCGATGCCGAGCTGCAGCGCTACTTGCAGCGGATGTTTGGCTACTGCCTGACGGGCTCCACCCAAGAGCACGCCTTGTTCTTCCTCTACGGCACCGGAGCCAACGGCAAGTCGGTGTTTGTCAACACGCTCTTCACCCTGCTTGGGGATTACGCCGCCAACGCGCCCATGGACACCTTCATGGAAACACGCGGTGACCGCCATCCCACCGATCTGGCTGGGCTGCGCGGTGCGCGCTTTGTCGGCGCCACCGAGACCGAGCAGGGCCGGCGCTGGAACGAGTCGAAGATCAAGGAGATCACCGGCGGCGACCGGGTGTCCGCACGCTTCATGCGCCAAGACTTCTTTACCTACGTGCCGCAGTTCAAGCTGGTGATCGCCGGCAACCACAAGCCGGCCATACGCAACATCGATGAGGCCATGCGCCGGCGCTTGCACCTGATCCCCTTCACGATCACCGTGCCGCCAGACAAGCGCGACAAGCAGTTGCAAGCCAAGCTGCTGCTCGAGGCCAGCGGCATCTTCAGCTGGGGCGTGCAGGGCTGCTTGGCCTGGCAGCAAGAGGGTCTGCGCCAGCCCCAATCGGTGCTGGATGCGACAGATGAGTACTTCGAGGCAGAAGACGCCCTGGGCCGCTGGCTCGAGGAGTGCTGCGTGCGCCAGCCCAACGCCAAGGCGCTCACCGCCGAGCTCTTTGCCGACTGGAGGCAGTGGGCAGAGGCGGCCGGGGAGTTTGTGGGCTCGCAAAAGCGCTTCGCCGATTTGCTGCTCACCCGAGGCTTGGAGAAGTGGCGCAACGGCATGGGGCTGCGGGGATTCCAGGGGGTGGGCCTCAAGGAGACCCCGAAAGACCGCTTCATCCCCTACGCCGACAACTGACCGAAACCATGAATCGATGCGGCTCTGACGGATCGGACAGATTCACTGATTTACGCCTACACGCGCACGCGTGTAGAGGTTAACCGGCAACCCTGTCCGATCCGTCAGACCGCCCAAAACACAGGACTGACGAATATGAAGACAACGATCTTGGCCCTAGATCTGGGCACCACCACCGGCTGGGCAGTGGCCAGCCGCGACGGGCTCATCAGCGGCGGCAGCGAATCCTTCAAGCCGCAGCGCTTTGAGGGTGGCGGCATGAGATACCTGCGCTTTAAGCGCTGGCTGACCGACATCAAGCAGTGTGCTGACGGGCTCGACTGGGTGGTGTTCGAGGAAGTGCGCAAACACGCGGGTGTCGATGCCGCGCACGCCTACGGCGGCTTCATGGCCCACCTGACGGCCTGGTGCGAGCACCACCAGATTGCGTACCAGGGTGTGCCCGTGGGCACGATCAAGAAGCACGCCACTGGCAAGGGCAACGCCGCCAAGGCCGAGATGGTCGCTGCGGCCAAGGCGCGCGGCTTTGATCCGCTCGACGACAACCACGCCGATGCGCTGGCGCTGCTGGACTGGGCGCTGGCCCAAGGGGTGCAGGCATGAGAACAAACACCGCCTCCATCCCCTGCGCCCTCGGGCGTCTGGCGCCAGCATCACCGGCCAGCAGCGACGAACTGCGCGCCCTGCGCGCCGCTGCCTGGCACCGGCAAGGCGTGGTCGTGCTGCCACTCGACGAGATCCACAACGCGTGGGAGCGCGCACACCTAGCCGGCATCGCCACCCGGCTCTACGGTGCGCGCAGCAGCGCCACCGCCAAGGGCATACCGTGGGCCGAGGGCGAAGTCATCGACCGAGGCGATGGCCAGACCTGGACAGTGCTGGCCAGCACGGCCCAAAGCGTCACGCTGCAGCGCGCCCAAGACGGCGCCTTGGCCACCTTGGCCCAACCTGGACAGGGCCAGCCATGACCAAAAAGACCCAACGCGCCCGCGCCGCCGCCGCCCACAAGCCGCGCCTAGGCCTCGAGCACAGCCGCCCCGACGGCAGCGTGATCCGCTACGTGCGCGAGCAAGACGACGCGCAGCGGCCCGTGGAGCACTACCGCACCGTGGACACGCTGGCGCTGATGCTCAGAAGCGGCAGCATCAGCGCCGCCATGCACGACGCCGGGCAGCAGTTCTCGCAGGACTTCGCCCGCGCCTTTGCCAGCGGCGTGGCCAGCCCCAGGCTCGATGGCGTGCCTGGCGCAACAGCGCCCGGGCAGATGATGATCGAGCGCAACGCCGGCGCTGCCCGAGCGGTGCGCGATGCGCTCGAAGCCGTAGGCGGCAGCGCCAGCCCAGGTGGTGCGGCGCTGTGGTTCGTGGCCGGGCTGGGGCTCTCGATCCGGGAGTGGGCGCTGCGCTTGGGCTGGAGTGGCAAGGCCATGTCGCGGGAGGAGGGCAAAGGCATCCTCATCGCTGCGCTGGGCGTGCTGGCGCGGTACTATGGACATGAGCGCAGCCCCGTTTCGAGGGGAGGCCGCCCCCGCGCAGCGTCGGCTGACTGATCGGCTTTGGTTTGACATGACAGCGCGACTGAGGCACAATCCGTTTCAACACGGCCCACCCCTCTTCGTCGAAAGACCTACGGGTGGGTTTTCATTTTCTTGGGCACGGATCGTGTCGGCGACCGATCTTTAAGCGTTGCGGTCAAGCGTCACGCAAAGTGTGATACATTTCAGCTTCGTCGCATAAGGTGCTGAGTCTTGAGGGTTTACCTGAACGCATGGTTTGCGCGCTTTGCACGCAAAGAGGGCATCGCAGCCGATGCGCTCTGGGATGCGGTTGACCGAGCCGAGCAAGGGCTGATCGATGCCGATCTGGGCGGTGGCGTGATCAAGCAGCGCATAGCCCGCGTGGGCGGCGGCAAAGCCAAGGGCTACCGCAGCATCGTCTTGTACTGCAAGGCCGACCGGGCGTTCTTCGTGTTTGGCTTTCCCAAGAGCGTGCAGGGCAACATCGGTGCCGACGAGGCGCTGCAATTCAAAAAGATGGCCAAACACGTGCTGGCGCTTGCTGACGAGCCGCTGCAGCGCCTGATCGACAGCGGCCAGTTTGAGGAGTTAGTCAAAGATGCCTAAGAAATACCGCAGCGATGCCTTGGCCGCGATCCACGAGACCATGGAGGCTTTGCACGAGATCGGCGCCGTCGACAAGCAGACGATGCGCGAGTTTGATGAGGCCTGCCTGACGCCCGTGCAAGTGCTGGCACCCGAAGAAATCAAACAAATCCGCGCCCGCGAGCACATCTCGCAGCCGGTGTTTGCGCGTTACCTCAACGTCTCAAAAAACCTGGTCTCGGACTGGGAGAGGGGCGTGAAAAAGCCCGGTGGCGCCGCCTTGCGCCTGCTGACCGTGATCCAGAAAAAAGGCCTGACGGCGATAGCTTGAGGCCTGCTATGGATCACGAGCCTGTTCGCGAGCGCACTGGTATGTCCAAGCGCCCAGCATTCAAAGCGACCCCGAAGTTGGGTGTTGAAGCCAGCCGAGCCTTGTTGAAGGCCGTCGGCGGTGTCACCTTGACCGAAAAACGCCGCTGCGAGTTGGCCTCGCTGGCCGAGTCTGCGCGCCAAGCCTTCGCCCGGCCGCTGCCCGGCAAGGCCAATGGCCACTGAACGAGGCAGCCTCACTCTTGCTCATATCGAAAAAAACCACCCGCCCGCAGCAAAACCCACTTGAACGCCGGCATGCCACAAGCTACAGTAAACCCGTACTGCTGATAGCTGCGCCTAGGCAAAGAGCGCCCAAGCAAAGCGAGCGCTTACGGGCGCATAATGCGCAGCTCAAGGTTCAAGGACACACGGAGTCGATGCAGATGTACAACGAGCGCAAGGCAGCGCAAATGGCCGCTTTTTTTCTGGGGCAAACCGCAGAAGGCCGGATGGCGCACCTCAAGCTGATGAAGCTCTTGTACTTGGCTGATCGCGAAGCGGTGCGCCACTTCGGTTTTGCGATGACAGGGGATCGGATGGTCTCGATGCCTCACGGCCCGGTCTTGTCGCTGACGCTCAACCTGATGGATGGCGACACGGAGTCGGGGCCCGGAGGCTGGGAAGAGTGGATCGGCGATAAAGAAAACCACGAACTCGCGCTGCGCCAGCCGCTGCAAGCAGAGCGCTTGGATGAACTGGCGCCGGCCGAGCTCGAGGTGTTGCGCGGCGTATGGCAGCGCTTTGGTGCGATGGGCAAGTGGGAGCTTCGAGACTGGACACACAGCCACTGCCCCGAGTGGCAAGACCCCTTGGGCTCATCGAACCCGATTCCGTTTGAGCGCTTGGCTTTGGCGCTGGGTTTTGATGCGGCGGCCGCCCAAGAACTCGCAGCGCAAAACCAAGCAGAGCGCGAGGTCGATGGGCTCTTCGCGGCTCTTTGAGCCTTTATGAGCCTGTTCATCCCGCTCAAGCGGGCGACTTTGCTGGTTCCGTCTGGGCCACAGAGCGAACCCAACCGAAAGCACTTGTTCGTCGTGCTCACAGACCCTGCCGATGCCGGCGCTGGAGTCAAGGCCTTGCTGATGGTCTCGCTCTCAAGCATCAAACCCGGGCTGCCCTACGATCCGAGCTGCATCCTCTATCCGGGCGATCACCCGTTCGTGACCAGGCAAAGTTTCGTGCTCTACCAAAAAGCGCGCATCGAAGAGGCCGACAAGGTGCTGCGCGGCGTGAAGAGCGGCAAGCTGGTGGCGCAAGATCCGATGGATTCAGCGGTATTTGCGCGCATCTGCAAGGGGCTGGAGGATTCGCGGCTGACGCCGCCAAAGGTGCTGAGCTTCTATCGGGCTGCCACGGGTCAAGCTGAAGCTGCTTGCACTCCCCGCAAGCAAGCCTAGACGCTGCTCTGAGCATCCACCGCACAGCCCCCACAAGCATCGCGCCCACCGCGCCCACCGCGCCCACTCCCCGGTGGGCGCTGTCGTTTCTGGCCCAGTTTCTGGCCCAGCCACACCGCCGCCGCCCAGCCTTGGAGACCTAGAGCCATGCAAATCCTCATCACCCGCCCCATGGTGCTTTGCGATGCCAGCGGCACGCGCGCGCTCGTCCCCGGACTGACAGTCGATCTCGACGCAGCCAGCGCCGGGCAGCTCTTGCAAAACCAAGCCGGCATCTTGATCAAGCCCGCTGAGGCCGCCGAGCCCGCAACCAGCGCTGCGCACGCCGAAGCCCCGGCCGAAGCCCCCAGCCAGCCGCGCCGCCGCAAAGCCGCCGATGCTCAAGCTTGACCTCAGCGCCGAAGTGCAGCAGGCCACTTCCTACCTGTCCAGGCTGGCGCAGCAGCACGTACCCAAGGCCGCAGCCAAGGCCTTGACCCGCACCGCCTTCGATGCCCGCGACGCCGTGCGCGCATCGCTGCCCGATCGCTTCACCCTGCGCCGCCCGTGGGTCAGCCGGGGCATCGGCATGACGCCGGCCACGACCAGCACCCTCACGGCCACGGTCTGGTCGCGCGACTGGTTCATGGCGCTGCAAGAAAGCGGCGGCACCAAGCGCGGCAAGATCTCGATTCCACTCGGGCCCATGGCCCAGATCGCCCAGACCAAGGTCATCCCCAAGACCCAAAGGCCAGCGCGCCTGCTGCGCCAAAGCGCAGTGTTCTACCGCGACGGCACGGTGTTCAAGCGCCAAGGCGCAGAGCGCATCGTCGGGCTGTATCTGCTGCGCCGCGAGCACAAGGTGCAGGCGCGCTTTGGCATGACCGACACCGTGCGCAGCGTGGCGCTGAGCGAGTACCAACGCCAGATGCAGCGGGCGCTGCACGAGGAGTTGACAAGAGCATGAGCGTGAACCAGCCAGCTTCATCAGACCCGCACAAAGCCCCCGTGTGCCATTCTTTCGGCATGAGGCCACCCACGGTCGAAGCCGCGACGAAAGCGCCACACGGGGGCGGCGTGGGGCCGCTGCGGGCAAAAAACGGGGCCTCCCGGGCCATTCAAAAAGCGCAGGTCGCAACAGGCCCGGCGCTTGCCTAGCGCCAGCGCAAAAAATAGGTTGCCAGTTTCCACCTTGGGAGGTTTCCAGTTTCCACCCAGCGCGCGCCGCCGATTCGGCCAAAAATCGAGCTAAATCGCGCGCCACAGCAGCCCGGAGGAATGCGATGGGACTGTCCATCCGGGCCTACGCCCAACGCCGCGGCGTCAGCCACACTGCGGTCGCCAAGGCGATCAAGACTGGGCGCATCAGCCTAAAAGCCGACGGCAGCATCGACGCAGCGCAAGCCGACGCGCAGTGGGAGCGCAACACGCTGCCCTCGCAAAGCCTGCACGCTGGCAGCGCCAGCAAAGTGGAAACCCGAGTGGAAACCCAGGTGGAAACCGGCCCAAAGCTTGCCAAGGTTTCCACGCCGGTTTCCACGCCGGTTTCCACCCCGACTTCTGCACGTTCAACGCAAGCGTCGCCGGCCCAAGAGCCCCGATCTGGCGCACCGGACTACCTGACCAGCCGCGCCATCCGCGAAGCCTACGCCGCGCGCCTGGCCAAGCTCGACTTTGAAGAGCGCACCGGCAAGCAGATCAACGCCGACGAGGTCAAGGTGGCCAACTTCAACCTGGCGCGCACGCTGCGCGAGCGCATCCAACAAATCCCGCGCAAGGTCGCGCCCCAGATCGTGGCGGCGGTGGTGGCACAGCCCGACCAGCGCGCCGTCGAAGAGCTGCTGCAAGCCGCAATCCGCGAAGCCCTAGAGGAACTGACCCGATGACCTTCACACCAGCCATGGCCAACCGCATCGAACTGTGGCCGCTGGAGCGCCTCAAGCCCTACGCCAAGAACGCGCGCACGCATTCGGACGCCCAAGTGGCGCAGATCGCCGCCAGCATCGTCGAATTTGGCTTTACTTCGCCACTTCTGGTCTCGGGCACTGGCGACATCATGGCCGGGCACGGACGCTTGGCCGCCGCCAAGAAGCTCGCGCTCGAGGCCGTGCCCGTGGTCGTGCTCGACCACCTGAGCGAGACCCAGCGCCGCGCCTACATCTTGGCCGACAACCAACTGGCGCTGCAAGCTGGCTGGGACGAGGAACTGCTGGCCGCCGAACTGGCCGAACTGCAAAACGTCGGCTTCGATCTGGCCCTGACTGGCTTTGACGACGCCGAACTGGCCGAGTTGCTGGGCCCTGCGGCCGAAGAGGGCGAGGAAACGGGCGACGAAACTGGCGACGAAGGCACCGAAGAGGGCGACGAACAGCTGCCCGAAGTGCCGCAGCGCGCTGTCAGCCGCACAGGCGACGTCTGGCAGATCGGCGCGCACCGCTTGATCTGCGGCGACGCCACCGACCCGGCCGTGATTGCCGCGCTGATGCAAGGTGAAGCCGCCAGCCTGTGCTTCACCAGCCCACCCTACGGCAGCCAGCGCGACTACGCCAGCGGCGGCATCGGCGATTGGGACGTGCTGATGCGCGGCGTGTTCGCCCACCTGCCCATGGCCGCCGACGCTCAGGTGCTGGTCAACCTTGGCCTCATCCACCGCGACAACGAGTGGCTGCCCTACTGGAGCGGCTGGCTCGACTGGATGCGCCAGCAAGGCTGGCGGCGCTTCGGCTGGTACGTCTGGGATCAAGGCGCCGGCCTGCCCGGCGATTGGGCGGGCCGCCTAGCGCCGTGCTTCGAGTTCGTGTTCCACTTCAACCGCCAAAGCCGCAAGCCCCACAAGATCGTGCCCTGCAAGACCGCTGGGCAAATGAAGAGCCCAAACGACAGATCCGGGTTTCGGCAAAAGGACGGTCAGTTGCGCGAGTGGAACGGCATCGGCCAGCCCGTCCAAGACTTCCGCATGCCCGACGCCGTGATCCGCATCAACCGCCATACTGGTGCCATCGGCATGGACATCAGTCACCCAGCCGTGTTCCCGGTGGCGCTGCCCGAGCACATCTTGCTGAGCTACACCGACGAAGGCCAGACCGTGTTCGAGCCCTTCAACGGCAGCGGCACCACGCTGCTGGCCGCACAGCGCACCAAACGCATCGGCCGCAGCGTCGAGATCGCGCCGCAGTACGTGGACGTGGCCATCAAGCGCTTTCGGAACCACCACCCCGACATCCCGGTGACGCTCGTCGCCACCGGCCAGACCTTTGACGAGCTCGAGCAAGAGCGATTGGAGCACCCCGATGCAAGCCTGGCTCGCTGACAAACTGGAGCACTGGCCCATCGAGCGCCTGCTGCCCTACATCCGTAACGCGCGCACCCACTCGGACGCGCAGATCGCCCAGATCGCCGCATCGATTGCCGAATTTGGCTTTACAAGCCCGATCCTTGCTGGGGGCGACGGCATCATCATCGCTGGGCACGGGCGCTTGGCAGCGTCGCGCAAGCTGGGCTTGGCCACCGTGCCCGTGGTCGTGCTCGACCACCTCACGCCAACCCAACGCCGGGCGCTGGTGATCGCCGACAACCGCATCGCCGAGAACGCCGGCTGGGACGAAGAGTTGCTGCGCGTGGAGCTGGCCGAGCTGCAAGACGCCAACTTCGATCTGGCGCTCACCGGCTTTGACGACGACGAGCTGCTGGAGCTCATGGCCGGCGAGGAGCCAACCAACGAGGGCCAGAGCGACGAGGACGAAGCGCCCGAGGTGCCGCTGACGCCAGTGTCCAAGCCCGGCGACGTCTGGCTCATGGGCAAGCACCGGCTGCTGTGTGGCGACAGCACCGACGCTGCCAGCTTCACCCTGCTCATGGCCGGCGGCCAAGCGCACATGGTGTTCACCGATCCACCCTACAACGTGGACTACGCCAACAGCGCCAAGGACAAACTGCGCGGCAAGGATCGCCCGATCCTCAACGACAACTTGGGCGCAGGCTTCTACGACTTCCTGCTGGCAGCACTCACGCCCACCGTGGCGCACTGCAAGGGCGGCATCTACGTGGCCATGTCCTCGAGCGAGCTCGATGCGCTGCAGGCGGCCTTCCGCGCTGCCGGCGGCAAGTGGTCAACCTTCATCATCTGGGCCAAGCACACCTTCACGCTCGGGCGCTCGGACTACCAGCGCCAGTACGAGCCGATCCTCTACGGCTGGCCCGAGGGCGCTGAGCGCCACTGGTGCGGCGACCGCAACCAGAGCGATGTGTGGAACATCAAGAAGCCGCACAAGAACGACTTGCACCCGACGATGAAGCCGGTGGAGCTGGTCGAGCGCGCCATTCGCAACTCCAGCCTGCCCGGCGACGTGGTGCTCGATCCCTTTGGTGGCTCGGGCACGACGCTGATCGCCGCCGAGAAGTCGGGCCGCCAAGCGCGGCTGATCGAGCTCGATCCCAAGTACGTTGATGTGATTGTGCGCCGCTGGGAATCCTTTGCTGGCAAGCAGGCGACGCGCGAGGCCGATGGCGCGCTGTTTGATGATCTGGTTGGGGCTGATGCGGCGGTTGACGATCAAACAGATGCAGAGGCGCTTGGGTCATGAGGGTGTTGGTGGCGTGCGAGTTCTCAGGCGTGGTGCGGGACGCTTTCATCAAGGCGGGTCACGATGCGCTGAGCTGCGACCTGCTGCCGACGCAAGCCGCCGGCCCGCACTATCAGGGCGACGTCCGCGACTTGCTGGACTACCCCTGGGACTTGATGGTGGCGCATCCGCCATGCACGCACCTTGCGGTCAGCGGCGCGCGGCACTTCCCCGACAAAAGGCTGTCCGGGCTGCAACAGGCAGCAGCATCATTTGCCTTGATGCTAGCCAAGGCAGACATTGGGCGAATCGCCATCGAAAACCCGGTCTGCATCCTCTCAACGGTCTGGCGACGGCCAGATCAGATCATTCAGCCTTGGATGTTCGGCCACGGCGAGACCAAAAAAACCTGCCTTTGGCTAAAAAACCTGCCGAAACTGACACCAACAAACGTCGTCGAAGGGCGCGCACATCGAGTACACCGACTGCCGCCGACGGACGACCGCTGGAAGCTCAGAAGCACTACATATTTGGGAGTGGCAGAAGCGATGGCGACCCAGTGGGGCGCACTGGCAGACGTTGCGGTTGACACCTTGGTTGACACTTATGCCGAGGATGCGCCGTGAAGCAGTCGCGCTGGATGTCGCTGCTCGAGGCCGTGCTCAACGTGCTGGTGGGCTACGGCGTGGCGGTGGCCACCCAGTTGAAGCTATCCGTGAGACAGCGGACTTGGATGCGTGCGCCAGTTGAACTTGGCTGCGGTTTGCTTGGCTTTCTCTTCCTCGACGATGCGCTGCACGACTTGCATCGTGGCCAGATCGCGCGGCAGCATCGTGCACATCATGCGCGCAGCCTGCTCGATGCAGACGTCTGGACGCCGGTTGGCGATCAGCCAACGCAGCGCCTGCTCGCGCTCAGCTGCGGGCGATCTCATCAGGCTGCCAGCTCTTCGTTGATCTCGCACAAGGCCACAAAGCCAGTCAAGTAGGGCAGACCCTTGGGGATGCCGTAGTCTTTGCTGGTCTGTTTGCCGATTGACCAGCCCATCCAACGTTGTGTGGCTTGCTCAATCGCGCTGTCCAGCTTGGCGCCGCCGTCCAGTGCGTTTTGCACGTCGTCGGCAAAGTGGCGTCCGTGGCGGCTGTCGAGGAAGACGCGTGCTGCATCGAGCGACAGGCCGGTGGCACCCGAGATCGCGCTCAGGGCCAGCGGCCAAGCGGCCTGTGCCTGCTCGTCCATGCTGCCGTAAAAGCCCCAGGCTTCGTTTTGTGTGGCTGGGTTTTGGCTGGTGGTGTTCATTTGCTGCTCCAGGTGGTTGCTTGTTTGCGATGCCTCTATGAACGCTCTGCTGGCGATTGAAGTCAAGCGTTTTGTGCTCGACTTCGATCTTTTTTGCAATCTTTTTTGCCAGCCGCATCAAGCGATGCGGTAGGTGCGCTCGCCGCCTTGGGTCTTGTCCGAGACGATGTTTAGGCCCAACTTTTTCTTGAGGGCACCGGCAAAACTGCCGCGCACCGTGTGCGCCAGCCAGCCGGTGGCCGCGCAGACCTGCGCGATGGTGACGCCCTGCGGGCGCTGCAGCAGCTCGATCACCAGCGCCTGCTTGCTCGGGCGGCGCGGCTTGGGCCCGGTGCCGTCCTGCACCGCTGCCGTCCAGGTGGCCTCTGCAGCCGTCACAGCGGCTTCGATCTCCGGGTCTGCCGCCAATGCAGCCTGCGCCGGCTGGGTGCAGCCCAAGGCCTCGTAGCCAGCGGTGGCGACAAACCAGTCGCTGCCGTCCGAAACGATCATGTCGCGCTTGGCCAGACCCTCGAGCACCTTCTGGCGCGCGCCGCCTTTGATGTGCTCGGGAAACCGGACGATCTTGCCGCCGTTGTTTTGGATGGCGACGCACAGCACGGAATGCTGCGAAGCTGTGATGCGGGTGCTTGATGTGGACATGGTGTTGCTCCTAGGTTGGGTTGGGTTGGGTTGGTGTGCTTGAGGGTGCTTGTTTGCGATGCCTCTATGAACGCTCTGCTGGCGATTGAAGTCAAGCGCCTTATCGATCTTTTTGCGCTTGGCCCCGAAGCCCCTTATTCGGCCATCGTGTCGGCGCGCACCAGTTCCGCCTGGGCGCTGGCGATCAGGTCTAGGCGCACGTTGTTGGGCACGTAGGTGGCCAGATGGCTCAGCGTCCAGTTGAGGACGTTGGCCTTGTCTTTCATCTGCTCGGCTTCGTCGTAGCGGGCGATGTAGCGGTCGAGTTCTTCCAATGCACGTTGCATCGTGGCGCGGGCGTTGGCAAGCGCATCACGGCCATTGGTTTTGGCGTAGTGGGCTTGAAATTCGCTGGTGGTGTTCATTTGCTGCTTTCGGTGGTTGCTTGTTTGCGATGCCTCTATTTACGCTCTACAAGCACCGACAGTCAAGCGCAGTTCGTTGATTCTGCTTATTTATATTGATCGGAGTGGCGCGTGATCAACACCGCTGAAGGCAGCGCCGAGCGCATCGTCATGGCGGCTTGGAAGCTGGGGCTGGCACCCGATCCGATCCTGAGCGTGCACGAGTGGGCCGAGCGCCACCGGGTGCTCTCGTCGGTGTCATCGGCTGAGCCGGGGCGCTGGTCAACCAGCCGCACGCCCTACCTCAAGGCGGTGATGGAGGCGCTGTCGGTCACGGTGCGCGCCGAGCGCGTGGTGCTGATGGCCGGGGCGCAGATCGGCAAGACCGAGGCTGGGCTCAACTGGCTGGGCTACGTCATCCACCACACGCCCGGGCCGATGCTGCTGGTGCAGCCCACCGTGGAGGGCGCTAAGCGCGTCTCCAAGCAGCGCGTGGATGCGCTGATCGAGGCCTGCCCCGATCTGGCCAGCCGCGTCAAAGACCCAAGGGCGCGCGACAGTGGCAACACCCAGCTGATGAAGGAGTTCCCCGGCGGCGTGCTGGTCATGACCGGGGCCAACAGCGCGGTGGGCCTGCGCTCGATGCCCGTGCGCTACCTGTTCCTCGACGAGGTGGACGGCTACCCGGGCGACGCCGACGGCGAGGGCGACCCGGTGGCGCTGGCGGTGCAGCGTGCAGCCACCTTTGCCAACCGCAAGGTCTATCTGTGCTCCACGCCCACCCAGAAGGGGCACTCGCGCATCGAAGCGGCCTACCTCGAGAGCAATCAACAGGTGCACGAACTGCCCTGCGACCACTGCGGCGAGTACGCGCAGGTGCATTGGCGCAACATCCGCTGGCCCAAGGGGCAGATGGCCGACGCCGCTTGGCACTGCCCGCACTGCGATGGCGCGCACCCAGAGTACCGCAAGCCCGCGCTGCTGGCCCAAGGCCGCTGGACGGCCACGGCCGAGGGCGATGGCAAGACGCTGGGCTTTCACCTCTCGAGCCTGTACTCGCCGTGGCTGAGCTGGGGCGAGATCGCGCAAGAGCACCACGCCGCCAAGGACGACCCGGTGCGGCTCAAGGTCTGGGTCAACACCAAGCTGGCCGAGACCTGGGAAGACTGCGAGGGCGAGACCTTGGACGCTGAGGGCCTGATGGAGCGCCGCGAAACCTACGGGCCAGCCGTGCCGGCCGAGGTGGCGCTGCTCACCTGCGGCATCGACGTGCAGGACGACCGGCTGGAGCTGGAGGTGGTGGGCTGGGGCCGGGATGAAGAATCGTGGTCGGTGGACTACAAGGTGCTCTGGGGCGACCCGTCGTCGCCCGACACTTGGGCGCAGCTCGAGGCCTACTTGGGCAGCCGCTTCGAGCACGAGACACTGGCCAGCGGCTTGATCATCGAGGCCGCCTGCTTAGACACCGGCGGCCACCACACGCTGGCGGCCTACGCCTTTTGTAAGGGCCGCGAGCGCAAGCGCATCTGGGCTATTAAGGGCGGCGCTGGCAAACGCCCGATCTGGCCCAAGCGCCCCAGCCGCGCCAACAAGGGCAAGGTCAACCTGTTCATCGTGGGTGTGGATGCGGCCAAAGAGGCGATCTACACCCGGCTCAAGAAGG
>Ga0209105_100290_pt1 | contig 17250 bp, 19 predicted proteins | sample SedPBSmetaG_FD_184158 | JGI IMG/M metagenome (GOLD analysis project Ga0209105, IMG submission 184158) | Freshwater sediment bacterial and archeal communities from Indian Creek, Illinois, USA to study Microbial Dark Matter (Phase II) -... | ecosystem: Environmental > Aquatic > Freshwater > Creek >...
AATCCTAATAAAAATAAGCTCAAATAGGACTTTCAAAATTCAAAGAATTTTGATTGCCCGAAAATCAGAGATTTTCGACGGCTCTATATTAAAAAATAAGTATCTTATTTCACAAAATATCTAATTATTGGACAGCCTCATATATAGAAAAAGAGGCTCTGTAGAAATGCTTTTAAATTTTGGTAGATAAGCGTTTTACATACTTGTAAATGTTGTAACAAGCGTTTCGTAATTTAGTTTCTTTATTCCTTAATCTATCACTTCTACTTTGATTTTTATCACCAAACACTCTTTTCAATACAGATATTACAGTCTCCACCAGGCTCCTGAGATGGTATTTGGGTTTGCTGAAGAGGAATTGCATGCTTAACTGATACTTACCATTTTTCACCCTTTTCTTAGGCGGTATCATGCTGCTTGCCACTAATTCTTCTTGTATGACTCTGTGAATTTCTTCACTGTCAAATTCTTTGTCTAAACTAAAACCACGTGGTTTATATTTACCTGTTTTTCTTATGGTTGCTATTGTATCCTTAGAATCATGTCCTGATCCACGAGCCACTCTTTGAGCCAGTATAACCTGTGTTAGTGTGTCTATTGCTATCTGATTTTTAGTATAACTTTTTCTTTTCTTTCCTAGTTTGTTTTTCGATTTTACGTGCGTAATACAGGCCGGCTTGGTCAGTTGAATGTCCTGTTCCATCAATTGCCACCCATGGATTCCGTATATTGAATAATTCCACGGTTCGATCGAGTATTTCCTCAAAGAAATGTGATCCGAAACGTTTAAAGAACTTCTGGAGCCGTCGAAAAATCTCTGATTTTTCGGACAATCAAAAACCTGCGGTTTTTGAAAGCGTGGTGAAGTGTGGAATTTCTTTTAAACCAATTATTTCCTGTATCGGGCATTAAATCAACAACTTCCACAATCTCACGGTATTTAAGTCTTAAACGCTTCATCAAACATATTAAAGCCATAAGTTGATGTTGAGTGTAAGTTTGCTTTGAATACTCACAGGAATAAGCTGGTAAAGACATTTCAGCCACTTTAAACGCTACGAAAGTAAACTTTATTAACCCGTTTTCACTTAAACAATTCATGGGATCACTTTTGGTTTTTGTTATACTCAAATAAGTGATCCCACCATATTTATAGGATTTCTACAAAGCCTCTATTTATGATATCATTCTTTCTTTTAGAATGACACAACTGGTAGAAGTCACAAAGGAGATGAAGTGATGGATGTTAACCAACTGGTTATTCGAAAAGTTCAGTCTGATGAGGATGAAGCGGTCTGGAAAGTAGCTAAAACACTGAGCATACGTGAGCGGTATTATTTCTATTATCTAATTTACAAACCACATAAAACCGATGTTCTGGTCGCTGTTGATGGAGAAAGGATTGTAGGTTGTGTTATCCCAACGGTCGCCGTCCTTGATGGAGAAAAGATAGGTATGGTTCATGGAATTTTCGTTGACAGTAATGTTCAAGGTAAAGGAGTCGGCAAAGCACTGGTAGACGCTGCTCTGTCCCATTTTCAGGGGACAAAATGTCAAACGCTCTATTACATAGTAGACCGCTTCAATTCACCATCCTGGAATATGGCATTGCACCATGGATTTGACCTTTTTGAATTCAATGAGCAACTTAGGATTTATGGTTGGAAGATCCTTTCACTGTGGTGGGTTACCAGCTACTTCTTTGCCCCTGGAACTTTCATGCTAAGGAAGACAGGTAAAGAGAGTCAGATAACAAAAGAGGCCGGAGAGAGATGGCATTTTCTTCTCGCCTGGTTTGGTTTCAGTTTCGCTCTTTGGGCAGTGGGTATTGGGCGTGGTGCACCTTTACTTGATTCTATCCCTTTTGTTTTAGGTGTTGCTGGATCGAGTGTTTTTGCCCATGAACTTTCACATAAGCTCGTTGCCCGCTCCCTTGGTTTTAAGACCGTCTTTAAGGTTTGGGAATCAGGACTGATATTCAGTGCCTTTTGGGCTCTATTGGGTGGTTTAATTCCTCTCTATGGCTCCACTTTCATCAGGCAAAAAGATTGGTCATATAGCAAGAACCTCAGAGAGATTGGTTTGATCTATACCGCGGGCCCGGTTGTCAGTCTAATATTGGCTTCATGCTTTTTAGCCCTATATCATTACATTGTAAATATAGAGTGGCTGGTAGCTCTGGTAACAGTTGGATTTCGGGCAAATTATGTCCTTGTTTTGTTCAATCTGATCCCGATATTTCTCGACGGTAGGAGGATATTTCTTTGGAATAAAATTGTCTGGTCATTGCTGGTTATATGGTTTGCTTTGCTGGTGGGTGCTACAATATTCTTATGACCACCAAAACGCCGCAAAGTGTTAAATGGCTTCAAAATTTTCAAAATGCCGATCTAATAAGCTTTCAACACCAACTGAAAGTCGATAGTTGAGGAAAATTTAAAGATGTAATCTTGGGGGCATTAATATGACAGATTTAAAAGGTACTTACTTTATGAACTATAAGAAATTTTTAAAATAAATACTAAAAAAGAGGTTAATAATATGATAGATTTAGAAACTGCGTTATTGATCTGGGCTTTAGTCAGCACACTTGCGCATGAATATGACCATTCATTTATGGCCAAGATATGTGGTTATAAAACCTTTGGCTTTTTTGCTGATCCGACTCCCGGTGTTTTAATTGAACATCCCCGGAAGGAAATGCACGCCATTTTTATACTGGCCGGTGGCTGGATTTTTGGGATGATATCAATTCTCTTATTTTTGCCGTTCCTTGCCCTAGAATATATCATTCTCTTCTTAATTACCGCACTGGCGATCGAAACTGTCCTTTCTGGAACGGGTGATTTCATGGGTATTGGCTGTTGTTTTCAAAAAGTATAATACTTCTCTTATCATCAAGCAACCTTACACTTTACAGGTTTCAAAAAGAGACTATCCGGAGATTTACTGGAATACGAAAGAATTTATGGTAATCAACAATATAATTACAGGGGTTTGGGCAATAGTCTTCATAGCAAACGCAACTATATTTTTACTTCTCGGTATGCCTCTTGCCGTAATCCTCACAAATTGTTTAACTGTTTTTGGCATAGTCTTCTCAATCCTTTTCCCCTTGAAAGCGCCGGCTTATTTTCTTACAAAGGAATTCAAAAAATACGATTGGAGCATTGAAGTGAATCCACAAAAGCAAAAAGGAGAAAACGAATACGATGTGATCATTGTTGGTTCTGGGATAGGAGGTTTAACCTGTGGCGCCCTACTTTCAAAGAGAGGCTATAAAGTTTTAGTTTTGGAACAGCATTATCAAGCTGGTGGTTATTGCTCTTCTTTTAAGAGAGAAGGGTTTGTTTTTAATACGGGAGTAGAGGATGTAAGCGGGTTATGGGAGAAAGGACCTATTAATTATCTTTTCAAAGAGATTGGACTTAAAAAAGAGAATTTGTTCGTGAGAAACACTTCAAGATATTTATTCAAAGGTAAGAAAATTGAAGCCCGAAATTTGGACGAGTTCATAAAATTGCTTTCGAATACGTTTCCGCAAGAAAAAGAAAATATTTCCGCCTTCTTTGATGAGGCAAAAAATGTCTATGAGGAATGTTACAGAGAGGCTGAGATTTACGGCACACCTCTGCCAGCGGAGTTGATAGCGAAAGCCTTTGGAGAAAGAAAGCTTTTGAACTATCCTAAGGAGCACCCTCATTTTTATGACTGGTTGAATAAAACCTATAAGCAAAAACTCGATGAGCATTTCAAAGACGAGGATCTCAAGGCACTGCTTTGTGCTTTGTTGGGCTATGTCGGAACAGAGCCTGAGAAAACTATTGCAAGCAACGCTCTGACAGCATGTGTTTCTTATTATCTTTATGGGGGATATTTTCCAAAAGGGGGAGCACAACAATTTACAGATAGTTTAAGGAAATTTATTGATGGTCATGGAGGCAAAGTTTTGGTTAAGCATAAATTAGATAAAATATTGACGGAGAACAGAGAGGTTAGAGGAGTGAAGGTTGGAGACAGAGTGTTTCGGAGTCCTGTCATCGTATCTAACGCAAACGCCAAGACGACATTTATAGAACTCGTTGGAGTAGAGAATTTAGATAAAGGGTTTATAGAGTATATAAATGGATTAAGAATGTCTTTTTCCTGCTTCATGGTATTCTTAGGTGTTGACATAGATTTATCTAACTATCCGACACTCATTAAAAATCTGGATGAAGGCTATGAGATTGTTATTAATTCAAATGCTGATCCAAACCTGGCACCAAGAGATAAAGCGAGCATGACAATATTGACAGGTGCCAATTACCACGTTTTTCCAGAAAGAGGAACAGAAGAGTATTCAAAAAAGAAAAAGGAGATGGCTGCAATATTGATCCAAAAAGCAGAAAAAGTTATCCCAGATTTGAGCAAGCGCATAATCGTTCAAGATGCGGCAACACCAAAGACCTTTGAAAGATACACCTCTATACCAGAAGGGGCTCTCTATATCTTTGACCAGTCAATCGAGACTAAAAGACCTTACTTCAAAACACCGATAAAGGGGTTATATTTAACAGGTGCATCAACATTTCCTGGCGGGGGATTGAAGCTGTTGTAATCTCAGGGATGATTTGTGCTAATGACATATGCAATTGGGAGGTTAAGGTACCATGAACGAACTCTCCGCTTTGCTTCGCAAAGCTTTGACCCTTACAGGTGCGTATAACAGCGGACATACGGCTACGCTTTGCTCCGCCCAAATCTCTCCCGCTGGTCGGGACTCCGCATGTCCGCAAAACGTTAGCAGAAATGCTCACCGTGATATAAAAAGTCAAAAGAATTGTTATTTAAAAAGAGGCAAAAAATGGAAACAGATAACATTGAGGAAAAAATATTTGAAATGGACGTAATTTTGTTCCTCAATCTATCAGATTTTGATTTTTATTACCCAACACTTTCAAAATCTTCGATTTTGATGCATTCGAAAATCGTGGATTTTCAATGTCGCAAACACGGTGCGTTTGCAGACTTCGCTCTGCAATTTTTATTAACCTGTTTCCACTTAAAACATTCATAGGATCACTTGGTTTTTGAAGAGATCCAAAAACCTCCAGAATGTGAAAACATATGTTAATCTTTTTTTAAAGGTGACCTCAGGGAAAATCCTGATCTGAACTCTGTTTAATGATTCATAACGGATGATTCATAATTAGTGTATATTATATACACATACAGTAATGTTTAAGAATATAAAATCATATAAACGCAAATTGAAACGAGGTATATCTATGTATGAGACAATTCTATTAAATCAAAGTCAAATCAGCAGCCTTATGACCATGAAAGAAGTTATAGAAAGCGTAGAAACTGCATATAAAGTTCATGCAGAGCGAAAAGTCCAGATGCCTGCAAAAAAATACCTGTTCTATAAAAAATTCAAAGGAGATCTTAGAATCATGCCCTGTTTTATCAGAGGTATGGATGAATCAGGAGTAAAAAATGTTAACGTGCATCCTGATAATCCTGAAAAATTTGGCTTACCCACAGTAATGGCCATGATAGAACTTGTAGATCCTCAAACAGGATTTCCAATTTCTGTAATGGATGGGACATGGATTACAAACATGAGAACCGGTGCTGCAGCAGGAGTTGCCACAAAATACCTGGCAAGAGACAGTTCAGAAATAGTTGGAATTGTTGGGGCCGGGGTTCAGGCATCAACCGGTCTTGAAGCTATAAACGAAGTAATGGATATTAAAGAGGTTAGAATCTCATGCAGGACATGCAAAACAAGGGAAAATTTCGCCAAAAAAGCGTCTGAAAAATATGGAATTGATGTTAAATCTGTGGATACAATTAAAGAAGCCGTTAAAGGTGTAGATGTCCTATTGACCACAACACCTGCACGTGAACCGGTTGTTAAATCTAAATGGATTGATGATGGAACCCATATAAACGCAATAGGTGCTGATGCTCCAGGTAAACAGGAACTTGACAGCCATATACTTCAAAAAGCTACTATAATTATTGATTGCTGGGAACAGGCAAGACACAGTGGTGAAATTAACATTCCAGTTCATGAAGGCCTGGTTAGAAGAAGTGACATCCATGGAAAAATCGGAGATGTTATAATTGGCACTGTTCCAGGTCGAACATCTGATGAAGAAATTACAGTATTCGATTTAACTGGACTGGCTGTTCAAGACATTGTTACAGCATGGAATGTTTACAAAAAAGCTTTTAAACAGGGCATCGGACAAAAAGTGAATTTTCTGGAATAATGGAGTCATTTATTTTCTTTTTTAATTTAAATATCAATATACAGTTAAATTTATCAGTAAGTAAAACAAACTATGAACTGGTGTTTTAATGTTCCAGAATAAAATATATAGAAACGAAGTATTGAACAAAATGGGACATGTTTTCGAACGATTCAGCTTTTTAGTGAGGACCAGGTCTTTAAATAAAGAGCAGGTTGAAACCATTGATTATCATCTATCTGAGATTAATGAAGGTTTTAAACAAATGTGGTTAATCATACCGTAAACATTCTTCTTTTTTACTAATTTTATCTTTTTTGAGCTGCTTGCAACTTAAAAGTTAAGCAAAAAGAAGCCTGGATAGGGATTTAATAATCAGAAATAAAAATATCTATTTATGGGGCAGCCTCTTTTTATATCTAAAAGCATACTCTCCTTTTTCAGTATCCTGAGTAATGGACTGTAAAACATATTTACCTTTTAAACCATTGTTTAATAAGTTCCGGAGTTTTCCAGGCTTTTCATCTCCCTCTTCAACCTTAATTCTAATTTCCAATAAACCCTCCTCCATTTATAATAACTATTAGATTAATAAATTATTAAATTTTCCTAAAAAATTATTTAAACTGCTAAGTTTTTATATAATTGCTTTTCCATTTAATGCAAAACGAGTGTTAAATTTAACTTAAATTGCAGGAACAGTTGAATCATAATTTATGGTTGCGATGTATATTTGTGCAGTGCAATTATCTGGTATTGTTCCGGAAGACATTCCAATGTTGAAATTTAAGGTAGGTATCTCTTTACTTCCCTGTTCAGGATTATTTAATACTCCTGCTTTTGTATACGAATCTTTTAATTCTCCCTGTTTATCTGTTCCCTGGATCCAGTATTTTATACCATTCAGTTTAAAAATGTCTCCTGTTTCGGTATTAAGTCCTTTTACCTTAATCCAGAGTCCTGTATTTTGAGTAGAAGGGTTTGTAAATAGTATATTCCCCATATAATCAGTGTTATCCCTAAAAATGAGCAGAGGGATAATTGAATTATTATCCTCTGTATAGGTCATTGAAGCGGCAGTTGAAGGTGGTATTGTAATGCTTACACTTGGGATTTGAGATGAAGGGTTAGCATAGACTGGAAATAAAAAGGCATAACTTACCAAAATTAATGTTAATAGCCATTTACAAGCTATAGAAACCATTTTATCATCTTGACTTTTTTATCCCTAAAAAAGTATTATAATCACTGTAAATTATAATTGAATATAGAAAAATGTGAACATCATCACATTTTTGTCATAATAATAACTTTATTCCTATTATGTTTTGTATTTCACGCAATTAAAATATAAATATCGTGATTATGGTCACAGAATTTATGAATCCTATGTGCAATTTCATAAAAATAGTTCATTAAGTATTATAAGTATGACTATTTTCATAAATCATAAACTAATTAAAAATAATCATACCAATCAGCAGACAAATGTTTATCTAAATCCTCTTTACAAATACTATATGGGAATATGAAGATTAATGATATGAAAGCAGCTGTATTTGATAATTCAGGGACACTCATAGAAAGATACCGCGTTTTAAAAGACGTCCAAACAGGCTTATTATGCGATAATATAAGTTCTCTGGACCTTGTTGATAATGGAATTGAAAGAGCACTTGTAGTCCTGCAGACAGACCCCGGAAAATGCATAATCAATGCAAATCCCAACCAGACCATATTTGAATTTATTAATAGAAATAAAATAGATATTTCCATAAGTTACTCTGCAGCTGAAATTAAAAAAGAAGAAATTATGGACGCTATCAAAAATGACGTGTCTCTCGTAAAAGATATTCAGGACACGATTAATGCAGTGAAGGCTAAAAATTATAACGTGGAGCTATGTAGTGGATCTGGAATTATTGTGGCACTTAATATGCAAAAAGTTGAGTTTACAGTATCTTCAGGAGGAAAGGTGTTTCCAGAAGTGCGGGATGTAATTAAAGAACTCCAGAATCGAGGTATTGATATTTTCATTGCTTCAGGAGATAGAAAAGGATCTCTACAAAGGTTAGCAGAGTATACTGGGATACCAGAAGAAAATGTATTTGACACTGCTGATGCATGGAAAAAAATGGAAATAGTTAAAGGATTAAAACGAAACTACAAGGTTATGATGGTTGGAAACAGTGTAAACGACATATTTGCACTAAAAGAAGCAGATATTGGTGTTTTAACAGAACAGCAAAAAGAAAATAATCCCAAAAAAGTTTATGATGCTGCAGATGTTATTGTAGGGAACATAAAAGAGATACTGAATATTGACTTTTAATTTGATTTAAAACTTTGAGAATTTCTAAAATCTCAGTTCGAATAATTGATAATACTCAGAATTTAATGGAGTGGTTTTATGGGTGAACTATTTGAAGCATTAGAAGAATTCAGCAGGGTCTCAAGGGATCATTACAGGAAAATTCAGGAAATTTTAAATAAAGAACACTGCTGGAAATGTCCTATGCGTTCTACAAGTAAATCAACCTCATGCAGAGACATTGATGCATGGATAAGGCTTACAGGTGCTTTTGAAAGAGGAATTCATGAACACCTGCTTTTAAAAGATGATTCCGGGGATAATTTAGAAGCTATAACTTCCAGATATTTATCAAAAGTTATAAAAAAGCATTCTAGAAATCTTAAATATCATAAAACTGTTTTATTAAAATTAAAAGAGGATATAAAACCTTTTGCTAAAAAAGGAGATCTTCTGGTAGTTAAAGAGAATCCAGAATCTGTTAAAGAGGGTGATCTGATTTTATGGCCTCAAATATGTCCGGTATCTACCTACTGGTTTTCAAAAGCCAAATTAGCAGGTTACATTCCTTTTAATATTATAGAAGTTTCTGAGACATTCCATAAAGGCAATTGCAGGTATATTAAGACCTATAATGACATTGAAATACCTTTAGAATTTACTGCAGGAAAAATAGTAAAAATTATAGGAGTAAATGATGCCCATTATTTCCATTAGTTAACTAATGAAAAGTATGAAAAAATTGGAGAAGCACGCTTCAAAATTCAAAAGAACGACAGTTACGGCGGACTTCTCGGATACTGTTCCGATGGCAAGAGATAAAAGTATCCTCCATTTTCTTTCCAGATTCAAAACCGTTTTCACCTAATAATTAAAACTTTTAACTAATTTTTGAAGTTAATCACTGAGGTGATCCCAAAAGTATATTTTAACTGAAAATATATTAAAAGTTATGTCATTTAAAGAAGTTGATGATGAGCTTTGGAGGAGAATCCGAAATTACATGCCACGTCAAAAGCCTAAAACTGGTAGACCAAGAGCAGATTTGAGAAATACGTTTAATGGAATTTTGTATGTTCTTTATACTGGTTGTAGGTGGGTGGAAGTTCCCAAAAAGTATGGAGCATTCGAAAACTGCAGGTTTTCGATGCCCCAAACACTTTCAAAATCTTTGATTTTGACGCAGCAAAAAACCTTTGGTTTTTTGCATGCTCCGTGTTTGAGGGCTAAATATACAGTGCACAGGTTGCACCTTAAATTGTCTAAAGAAGAAAGTGAAAGGAGTTAAAATAAGCACTTTAACCGATGATAAAGGTCGGCCTCTGTCAATGGTTGTGTCTCCAGCAAATGTGCATGATTCAAGGCTCTACCCACCGACCATGGACGGTCTCAGGATTAAAAAAATCCAAAAACATGAGACTTTTCAAAATTCTCTCAGTAACATTACGAGGCACAAGCCAAGCTTTCACAAATTCCTTGAATTTTGAAAGCAGCACTTTTATAAACCTCTGTTAACATAATATTAAAAATAAACTTCCCTATAGGATTTTTGATAAACCCCACAAAATCAAAGATTTTGGGGCCCCAAACACTTCGTGTTTGAGAGGCTTTGTTTGTTGATTGGTATGATTATTTTTAATCGTTTTATGATTTTATTAAATTGTTTCTTTGTCTTTTTTAAGGAAAATAAATGTTCTAAGACGGTTATTCCATAGTAATAATCCGATTATAAATATTATCCTCTACCAATTTTAGAGGTTTTTCAAAAATCTCCTAAGCAAAAGCATCACCTGGCGAACGTGTCGAAAAACAAAAACTATTTAACCATGCAAAAAAAAAATAAAATGCTGGATAGAAAAAAATTATTCTACAGGAAGGTTGAGTGATGAAACAAAATCCCTTATCAAATGCACTGATATATTTAATAAATAAGACGGCGTTTCGATTACTTGGAGGAAATTCACGGGTGCTTTCCAGGTTGTCGGCTAAATATGTTGTGGGTTATCTCCATTCTCAAAACATGGTTGATAAAAATAATTTAAACGAGGAATCGGTAAAAAAAGCATTCATTGAAGATTTAGGGAGTGCCGATGATTTTATTTATTCTGAAAATGATGGAGTGGGAGTTTTAGAGATAGTAAATCCAGTACTGCGTGACAGTATCGTGAAGTTAAATGAAGAAAATATACCCATTTCTGTTTCTCCCGGTATTATATATGTTTATTTAATTAATGATATGCGAAATCGCAAAGTATCATTTCAAAAAGTAGTATATGATAAAGAGAATAATAAAACATTGTGGACATTTAAAATAATGAGCTGATAATGTATAATTGTTCATTTTTATTATTTTGGTTTTAAAGTTATTTGATGCTGAATATTTTTATGTTTTTTGGATTCAAATTAGTTTGATTTACAGGTGCATTTTCTTAAGAGCAATATTTATATTATACTATCAAAACATAAGTATGATGTGGCGTAAAATACTATGCTTAGGATAATCTACAAACAAACTTTTTTTCGAAGATAAATGATCAGCTGCAAAAGGTAAAATCATGATTCATGACTTCTTTTACGCTTAAACATTATAGAAGCTTGAAACTGTAAAATGGAGGTTAAATAAATGAAATTATTGAAAAAAATAGATTCATTATTTCCTGATGAAGGAGATGTGCCACAGGAATTTGATTTTGAACCAATTAATCAGACTGAATATCTTGTTAATGGTGAACTGCGCCACTGGGGGGGTCCAGTGCAGCAGGTCCTCTCACCAGTATATGTTAGAACCTCATCAGGTTTTTCACAGAAAATCATTGGAAGCCACCCTCTTTTAACAGAAAAAGAGTCATTAATTGTTTTGGACGCTGCCAGTAATGCATATGGCAATGGAATGGGGTCCTGGCCTGCAATGAATACAGAAGAAAGAATCGAACACCTTGAAGAATTTACAAGGCAGATGGGAGAAAGGAAAAGTGAGGTGGTAAATCTTTTGATGTGGGAAATCGGAAAGTCTTACCCTGATTCTGTAAGTGAATTTGATAGAACAGTAGACTACATACATGACACTATCAATGCACTTAAAAGTATGGATCGTGATTCATCAGGGTTTGTGATTAAAGAGGGAATAATTGGACAGATACGCCGAGCCCCTCGAGGAGTGGTTCTCTGCATGGGACCGTCTAATTATCCTTTAAATGAAACATTCACTACAGCCATTCCATCTCTCGCGATGGGGAATACAGTAGTTTTCAAACTACCAAGACCTGGAAGTTTGATTCTTTATCCCCTCCTTGAAGCATTCCAGAAGTCCTTCCCAGAAGGGGTGGTCAACACAATCTATGGTGAAGGCCGAAAAATTATAAGCCCCCTGATATCTTCAGGTAAAATTGATTCTCTTGCCTACATTGGAACAAGTAAGGTAGCTAACGTATTAAAAAGGCAGCATCCTAAACTTAACAGGTTGCATTGTTCTTTGGGACTGGATGCTAAAAACGCTGCCATTATTCTAAAAGATGCAGACTTAGAACTAACCATTAAAGAATGTATTACAGGAGCACTGTCATACAATGGCCAGCGGTGCACTGCTTTGAAGATACTATTTGTCCATTCTAAAATTGTTGATTCATTTATTAAACAGCTTGCAGAAGCTATCAGTAAACTGGAAATTGGAATGCCATGGAAAAACAACGTTTTTATAACACCCATGTCAGATCCACAGAAAATAGAATATCTCACAGAACTTGTAAAGGATGCCCAGGCCCATGGTGCAGAAATAATCAATGAAGCAGGAGGCACTCTAAACAAAACATTCTTTTATCCGGCACTACTGTATCCAGTTGGTCCTGAAATGAGGGTGTATAAAGAAGAGCAGTTTGGTCCTGTAATCCCGGTCATTTCCTTTAATAATATTGAAGAGCCCATACAATATATTGTTAAATCAAACTATGGGCAGCAGGTGAGTATTTTTGGAAAAGATACCCATATGATTGCAAATATCATAGACTCCCTGGTCAATCAGGTGGCCCGGGTTAATATCAACAGTCAATGCCAGCGCGGCCCGGATAATTTTCCATTTACAGGTAGAAAGGATTCAGCAGAGGGAACCCTTTCTATTTCAGATGCTCTCCGTGCGTTTTCAATAGAATCCATTGTAGCTGCAAAGGAAACAGATGCAAACAGGGCAATAATAAAAAAGATTGTAAGAGAGAATAAATCAACCTTTCTTTCCACAGATTTTATCCTATAAGGCTAAAATATGTTAACTGGAACATCAATGGTCCTGAACAGGATCGCCTCTATTGAAGAAAATCCTCTGAAACAGGAGGATCGGTCTATTCCACAGCCAGGTTCAAAACAGATCCTAATAAAAGTATCAGCATGCGGCATCTGCCACACTGAACTTGATGAAATTGAGGGAAGACTCATACCCAGGCTACCGGTGGTTCCAGGACATGAAATTATTGGAAGAGTGGTAAAATCAGGAGCAAATGCAGGCAGGTTTAAACTTGGTGATCGTGTGGGGGTGGCATGGATAAATTCAGCCTGCGGGAAATGCTATTTTTGTATGAATGGAAATGAAAACTTATGTGCAAAATTTAAAGCTACTGGCTGTGATGTGGATGGGGGGTACGGTGAATATGCCGTTGTTTTGGAGGATTTTGCTTATAAGATTCCAGAAAGATTCACAGACGCCCAGGCAGCCCCCCTTATGTGTGCTGGGGCAATAGGATACAGGGCTTTAAAGTTAACAGATCTAAAAAACGGAGAAAATATTGGGCTCTATGGATTTGGAGCTTCAGCACATATTGTTATTCAGATGGTTAAATACAGATATCCTGATAGTAATGTTTTTGTATTCACCAAAAACAGGGATGATCTGGCAGGTCGACTGGCGAGAAAAATGGGTGCAGACTGGACAGGAGTAACAGGAGATACCCCACCAGAAAAACTGCACCGTGTAATTGATACAACTCCGGTAGGGATACCAGTACAGGAGGCTTTAAGAAATTTAGAGAAGGGAGGAAAACTGGTGATAAACCTAATTCGTAAGGAAACACCAATTCCAGAGTTGAATTATACAGAGCATCTCTGGTATGAAAAAGAAATAAAGAGTGTGACCAATATCACAAGGAATGATGTGGAAGAGTTTCTTCCTTTAGCCTGTGAAATTCCCATTACATCAAAAATCAGAGAATTTAAGCTGAAAGATGCGAACCATGCTCTAAACTTATTAAAGAAGGGAAAATATCAGGGAGCAGGGGTTTTAAAAATATAATAAAGCAATTTCTCTATTTAAGTGGGAGCTATTGATGGTGGACTGATGATTATTAAGCAGAACTGGCATACACTAAAAGTTAAAGAAGTATTACAAACTCTAAAAACCGGATATGATGGATTAAGTAAAGAGGAAACTGAACATCGACTTGCTAAATTCGGAAGGAATGAACTGGAAGAAAAGGATAGGAAATCGCCTTTGATTTTATTATTGAAGCAATTTACCAGCTTTCTGGAGATCCTATTGATTGCTGCTGCTATCATTTCTTTAATGATGGGAGACTATGTGCAGGCTATCGTTATAATTGCAGTTATCATTATGGCAGGTGTTATTGGGTTTGTTCAGGAGTACAGGGCAGAAAAGGGAATAGAAGCTTTAAAAAAGATGGCTGCCCCCACAACATCTGTAATACGTGATAATAAAGAACATGAGATAGATACAGGTGAGGTAGTAATAGGCGATATCATTCTACTTAGAACTGGAACCAGAATCCCTGCAGACGCACGACTTATAGAAGCTATAAACTTACAGGTTGATGAATCACCGCTGAGTGGTGAGTCTGTCCCTGTGGAGAAGACCATTGAAGCTCTTCAAGTTATGGAAGTACCAGTAAGTGATAGAAAAAACATGGTGTTTATGGGCACCAGTAACAGCTATGGCCGTGGAAAAGCAGTAGTAGTGGCTACAGGTATGGATACAGAATTTGGCATGATCGCAGGCATGCTTCAGGAAGCTGAGGAGAAGGAAACACCCCTGCAGGTTAGCTTGAACAGAACTGAAAAAGAAATAGGGATATTGGCCATTGGTATCAGCATCGTGATAGCAGTTTTTGGAATTACCAGAGGATATGAGTTCATTGAAATGTTTACATGGGGGGTAGCCATGGCAGTGGCAATCATACCAGAAGCTCTGTATGCAGTGATGACAATGACACTTGCTCTTGGTGTTCGCAGAATGGTGAAACGTAATGCCCTTATCAGGAAGCTTAAAGCTGTGGAGACTTTAGGCTGTGCATCGGTCATCTGTTCAGACAAGACAGGAACCCTAACTAAAAATGAAATGACTGTACGTAAATTTTGGGTCAATGGCCAAACTATCGATGTTTCTGGAGTGGGTTACAGGCCTGAAGGTAAATTTTATGTTAAAGACATGGTCTTAGATCCTCAAAATGATACCCATCTTCAAACACTGCTAAGGATAAGTGTTCTGTGTAATGATACTTATCTTGCATCTACCGATGACTCATGGCATATCAGGGGAGATCCAACAGAAGGAGCACTGGTAGTAGCTGCAGCTAAAGCAGGCATATGGCAGGACACGCTCAATAATCAATACCCTCGTGTAGATGAAATTCCATTCTCCTCAGAAAGCAAGAGGATGACCACAATCCACAAATCACCTCAAAACAGGATTGCCTACAGTAAAGGAGCTCCAGAAGTAATTCTAAATATTTGCACCCATATATACTCCAATGGTAAGGAAAAAGAACTGAGAAGTGAGGATATGAAGCATATACTGGAGATAGCTCACCAATGGGCAGATACAGCACTAAGGGTATTGGGAATGGCATACAAACCATTGTCTGATGTTTCTTCTACCTCGGATGCTGAGCATAAAATGGTTTTCACTGGTCTTGCAGGGATGATCGATCCACCCAGAGAAGAGGTCAAGAAAGCCATTCAAACATGTGAAAATGCAGGTATAAAACCAGTTATGGCCACAGGAGACCACAAGGTAACTGCGGTGGCTGTTGCCAGGGAACTGGGTTTACTTAAGGAAGGTATAGCTATTAGTGGTGCAGATCTGGATGAACTGAGTGATGATGAGTTTGAAAAGACCGTGGAACAGGTTGAAGTTTATGCCAGAGTGTCACCATCTCACAAGATGAGGATTGTGGATGCATTTTCTAAGAAGGGACATGTAGTAGCCATGACCGGAGACGGTGTAAATGATGCTCCTGCCCTAAAAAAAGCAGATATAGGGGTGGCCATGGGTATAACTGGTACAGACGTAAGTAAAGAAGCTGCAGATATGATACTTACTGACGATAACTTCGTCTCCATAGTTTCTGCAGTTGAAGAGGGTAGAAGCATTTTTGCTAATATAAGGAAGTATCTTGTATATTTGCTAAGCGGTAATGCTGGGGCAGTAATAGCAATGTTAACAGCTCTTATAATTGGTTTGCCTTTACCCCTTACAGCAGTCCAGATCATATTCATAAACCTGCTTATGGATGGGTTACCTGCAATGGCATTAGGTACAGAGCCCCCGGAGCAGGATTTTATGAATAAACCGCCCCGTAACCTGAAAGAAGGAATAATCAATCGCCATGCATTTTGGTATATGGCTGCTGTTGGATTGTGGATAGGAGGAACCACATTATTAGTGTTTATCTGGGTACTGGATAATGGTGGAGACTTGCAAAAAGCCATGACAATTTTTTTTGCTACCATGATTTCGCTTAGATTGTGCAATGCATTTAACTGCCGTTCAGCAACTAACTCCCTATTTAAACTTGGATTATTTACCAATAAAGAGCTGATATACGCTACAGCAAGTTCATTTTTACTGATGATAGCAGCAATTTATGTGCCATTCCTCCAGGTTGCCTTTGAAACAGTTCCCCTAACTCTTTCAGACTGGATGATAATTGTACCTGTTGCATTGACTGTTTTTATTGCTGTTGAAATTGCAAAATTCGCCATGTCCTTCCTTGAAAAACCCAGATCAAAAACCCTTGATGGTTGAAAGCCTTTTTCAAAAAGAGGGATAATAAAAGCCAAAAAAGAATATACCAATATTTTTGGTCTTTAATTCATTTAGCTTCAGCAGTATTCTTACAGATCAAATTCGCCTGCTCCAAAACAGTATCAACAGCTTTTTCCTGTTTATCTGGAGGATATCCGTAAGCCCTTAAACTCCTTTTAACTGCAACTCTGAGCTTTGCCTGAACGTTTTCTCTTAAAGTCCAATCAATAGTTATGTTGTTTCTTATTGTTTTAGCAAGCTTTATTGCAATCTCTCTAAGTGTTTCATCACCTAAAATTTGAACGGCACTGTCATTAACTCCTAAAGCATCGTAAAATGCAATTTCGTATTCTGTAAGGTTTAATTCTTCTCCCCTATCTCTTGCTTCTCTCGTTTTCTTTGCAAGATCAATTAATTCTTCAATTCAATGCTCTTGTTATGATATCTAATAATTGATTTTTCAATCATTTCTGCAAATGATCTGACCTCAATCACATTTTTTGTTTTTCTACTTCTTATTTCAGACACTGTCAAAAACTTGGGTGTTTTTGAAATTCGTGTTTTTTTATAAATAATATTCTTATCTATGTTTAAACTCATTATTTTTTGAAATAAAAAACTAAAAGCTTTTATAATAAGGGGAGCATAGTATTTTGCATGATAAACAGAAAAAT
>Ga0209105_100291_pt1 | contig 17228 bp, 11 predicted proteins | sample SedPBSmetaG_FD_184158 | JGI IMG/M metagenome (GOLD analysis project Ga0209105, IMG submission 184158) | Freshwater sediment bacterial and archeal communities from Indian Creek, Illinois, USA to study Microbial Dark Matter (Phase II) -... | ecosystem: Environmental > Aquatic > Freshwater > Creek >...
ACTTAATGCAGACGGTGGCGCAAGCCGGCTACACCGGAAAGACTAAGTCTGACTCTGTCACCCTATCGATCAGCGGCATGACTTGCGCAGCCTGTTCTAGCCGTGTAGAACGAGGTCTAACCCAGGCGGCGGGAGTACTAGCGGCTTCTGTCAATTTAGCCACCGAAAAAGCGACAGTGGAATTCGACCCCGGCTCAACCAGTATCGCCGCGCTCATTAGCCGAGTGAGGGAGCTCGGCTATGAAGCTAGAACCGAAGCGGCTGCGCCGCTAGATGACGATAAAGCGCTGCAACACACTCGTACGGCGGCACGCCGCATGTGGGTGGCGTGGGCGCTCACGGCGCCCATCATAATTTGGATGCTCCCGGTAATGTTTGCGGGGCCGCATGAAATGGATGCCATGTGGCTCGGAAAAACGGCCTATGGCATCGGTATGTTGGTCCTATCTGCGCCGGTTCTGTTCTGGGCAGGGTTCCCAACCCTGATGTCGGCGGTTAAGGCCGTGAAATTCGGCTCGCCCAACATGGACACGCTAATCGCCATGGGAACGCTTACCGCTTGGGGCACCGGCGTCGCAACTTTCTTTACACACATTGAGAACTACGCCGGCGTAGCGGCGATGATCATGGCCTTTCATCTGACCGGGCGCTTTCTGGAAGCAAAGGCCAAAGGCAGGGCTTCGCAGGCCATTCGTCGTCTCCTGCAGCTAGAAGCCAAAACAGCCACTTTGCTCATTCAGGGACAGGAACGCGAGGTTGCGCTGTCAGAGGTGCAAGTCGGCGACATCTATGTAGTTCGTCCTGGGCAAAAAGTGCCTACCGACGGCAAAGTGGTTCGCGGGGACAGTAGCGTAGACGAGTCTATGGCTACCGGAGAATCTCTGCCTGTGCGCAAAGCAGCAGGCGATGAACTGATTGGCGCAACAGTCAACCAAGAGGGATTGCTCCATGGAGAAGCGACGCGCGTGGGTAAGGACACTTTTCTGGCCCAAGTGATTAAGCTTGTGGAAGAAGCCCAAGGCACAAAGGTTCCTATACAAGAATTCGCGGATAAAGTCACGGCCGTGTTTGTCCCTATCGTCATTGGCATTGCGGTTCTCACCCTAGCCGCTTGGCTGCTCTTCCCCCACCAACTGGCGAACGTCTTGGACATGGCCAAGCCTTTCGTGCCGTGGGTTAACCCACACCTGAGCCCGATAACACTCGCCGTAGTGGCCACCGTGGCCGTGCTGGTCATTGCCTGCCCGTGTGCTCTCGGTCTTGCTACTCCCACCGCACTAATGGTAGGCAGTGGCATGGGAGCCGAAAACGGCATTTTGATCAAGCGTGGCGCGGCCATTCAGACGTTACAGGAAGTGAGGACCATCGTGTTCGACAAGACCGGTACCATCACTAAGGGCAAGCCGGAGGTCACTGACGTCATTGCGGTGACAGGGACGGAAAGCGAGCTCTTGCGGGTCGCCGCTAGCGCAGAATCCGGTTCGGAGCATCCTTTGGGGCGCGCAATTGCGAAGCGCGGCGGCGCAGAAGGCCTTGACTTACTCTCGCTTGACCACTTCACTTCTTATACCGGGCGGGGGGTCGTGGCGGAGGTCGGAGGACGCAAAGTGGCTGTAGGGACCCGCAAACTCATGCAGGAACTTGGAGTTGCCGGTGTTGCCGGTGAACGCATCGAGGATACTTTAGTTAGGCTTGAGGACGAGGGCAAGACGGCTATGTTAGTCGGCATAGACGGTCACATTGCAGGCGTAATTGCTGTCGCCGACACCGTTAAAGAGGACTCCGCTACAGCCATCAGGGAACTGAAGAAAATGGGGTTAACCCCGATTATGATTACCGGCGACAACAAGCGGACCGCCGCCGCCATCGGGCGGGCTGTCGGGATAACCGATATTCTCGCCGAAGTCCTCCCGGAGGGGAAAGTTGACGAGATCAAGCGGTTGCAAGCCCAAGGGAAAAAAGTGGCCATGGTGGGCGACGGCATTAACGATGCCCCCGCACTCACACAGGCAGATGTCGGTATCGCCATTGGCACGGGCACAGATATCGCTATCGAAGCCTCCGATGTGACTCTAGTGCGCGGGAACCTCACCGCCGCAGTCAGTGCCATTAAACTCTCACGCGCCACGTTCAAAAAAATCCGCCAGAACCTCTTTTGGGCCTTCTTCTACAATGTGGTAGCCATACCCCTTGCCATCTTGGGTCTCATGCACCCGGTCATAGCCGAGGTTGCCATGGCCATTAGCTCGGTGAGTGTAGTCACTAACGCCAATCTGCTCAGGCGAGTTAATATTCGCGTCGAGTAAAGTAGCGCGGGGTGGCGGGGTGGCTAAAAGTAGACGGGGACGCACTTCGCACTTCCCCTGTCAACTGTCAACTGTCGACAGTCTCCCCGAAGCACGCGTCCGTCACCGGCGACAAGCGCCTCCTACGGCATCCCTAGATTGTCAAACGCAGCGAGTGGGACGACAGGCTCGGCTGTGTCTAGGTAGGTTAGCGAAACGCGGTCCCCTACTGCCGTGACCACAATTTCAGCGCTTAGAGCCGCTGTGGCGGTGAAGATACGGTCAGCCCCCGCAACACGCAGGTGGAACACCGTCTGACCCTCGGCGGTTGCGGCACCTATCCTCACGACTTCACCCTCTAGTGTCTGCAGCTCTGCTATCCCGGTCGGTACGATGCCGCCTATACCTTGCCCTAAATACTGCCTGTAAGCCATGACGGCCCTGAGCATGGTAGGCTCCACGATCGTGTGGCCGGTACGGGCGTTGACTAAGCCAATGGCCTTAAGAATGTTCGTGTCCGACAGCACCGGTACGACATAAGTCTCGGCCCCATACAAGTTGTACAACAAGGGCTGCGCACCCCGCCACCCCACAAAGTCGGCTACTGCGGCGTTCACCGAGGCCACTGCGGCTGCCTCATTGAAGAGCCCTACAGCGTCTTGGTAATAGACGATTTTCCCGGTGCGCCCGTCCATCATAGTGTATCCCATCAACGACTGATCTTCTCCCGGCGAGGTGTGCCCGGTAAACCAGTAAAACCGCCGATCCGGCCCCACTACACCGAAGACGTCAACTTCACCTTCCCACGCAGTTGGTAGGTGGACATCACGTTGACCAAACAGCGAGTTCCAGTAGCCGTGTATAAAGCGCCCGAACCAATCGTTGTGTTGTTCGGCAATCTGCTCCGGTATCACTCGGTCGACCCACGCAGGCACCGCTGCTAACTCGTACTCACGCATTTCACCCGTTAGGGGATGAACAATCACTACCCCCGTCACTACGGTGCCGGTCTTCCCCACAGTGGGGCGCCCCACACTCATCACCCACCACGGTTCTTTGGCATCATCTAGCTCAAAGCTCGCGTCCAGTAGGAGAATGCGACTGTGTGTCCCATAAATGTGGCGATGAAGGTCACGCCCGAAGAAGGCCCCACGCGTGTACTTAAGCGGAGAGGCCACAAACTCGGCCGGCGCCCCGGCATCCTCTGCGTCAACCATGATAAACCCCGGCGCCTCGCGTAAACTCCACCAGCGCATAAAGCCGCGGAACTCCAGCGGTGCTATCCAATACAGCTGGCCGCCCACCATCTGGATGTTGGGGTGCCCTACCTCAAATCCTGCCCCCATCCCGCCTAGGACTTTGTCCGCGCGCCAGCGTGCGTTTTCGAAGGGTACGAGCCTAATGTGTTCCAGATCCATTACCGGCATTGGCTCTGTGGAAACCCTGACTACAGGAACATCCCTGAGCGCAGTGGCATTAAACGGCACCACAAGCACGTTCAAGTACAGTGTTGTACCCATAATAGCAACCAAGATTACTGTCGCTACCCTGCCTACCGCGCGCGGCGGACGCTTCTTAGCGATGTAAACCTCAAGCAACGTAACTAACGCATTAATGAACAAGGGCAGGAGCACGACCGTGTAGCCCACATTCGGCACCAATGCGGGTAGCGTTACGTACACCCAGGCGAAACACAATGGCACACCAACCACTATGCGCCACACCTGACCTTTAACGAACCGCCGTACATCACCCGCCAACAAGTCGAAGCGCAAGTTGATGAGGCCCAACAACATTATCAGAAAAGCACCCTGCATTGCACAACCCCCTTTGTGATTATACTTGTAGTACGCATGAATCACGCCCAGGTTTCAGAGCAGTTTAAGTAACGGCTATCGCCCGTGTAGAACGAGGGAGGCTGTGGTCAAACAGCACCTCACCCCCGTGAGGTAACCCGAGTACAGCACAGGCCTCAGCGTTGAACTTCCCCCATCTGAGCCGGCGGAGGATGACCCCCGGTTTATCGCCTTGCCGATGCGGCAGCGCGACCAAGAGCCGATCTGAATCACCGTAAACTAGGTCGCGCACCGCCCTCTCCTCCTGCGGAGACTCACCTAGCAGCATATCGGGTACCCGCACATGGGGTTCGTGCATGAGATAATCGAACCTGCACAACTCCTTTAGCACCTCGGGCTCAGCGACATGCGCTTGCAAAGCGACATAAGCGCTCTCCTGTACCGTGTTCTCGCCCATTACACTGAGCCTCTCTAGGGTCTGACTACCTGTAATCTTAGCGAGGCGCAAGACGTAGCGCAGCGCCTGTTCGGCCTGCCGAGAGTTATAGTAGCGGTCAAGTGTTTTCGCTGCCGTTTTGAGATAGAGAAAGTCGGTCGGCGTCATATCAGGTGTCCTGAGCACCTCGTAAGGCGCATACGGCAAATAAACCATACCGAGTTCTTCCGCTTGGCGACGCAGCTCTGTACCAGGCAACACCTTGAGAAAGCCGAGGTGCAAGCGATGTGGCAACGCTTTAAGCGCGGAATCAAGCCCGCTCAGGAAGGTTGCCAGTGTCTCGTGCGGCAGTCCGGCAATCAGGTCTAGGTGCACCTCCACTGTGCCCAAAGCCACCAAGTCTCTGACAGTGTGTAACACTTGGACCGCGTCCGTGTAGCGGTTGACAGCCAGGAGACTCTGCGGGGAGGCTGATTGCAGACCAACTTCGAATTGAAAACGTGTAGCGCGCCTTTCAGCGAGCAGCACGAAGTCAGCCGTGGTCAGCAAATGTGCGCAGACTTCAAAGTGGAAACGAGTCTCCGTCGGCAACTCCAGCAAAAACTCCCATAAATCACGTGCGCGCTGTGGATCCGCATTAAAGGTGCGATCCACGAACTTTATTAAGGGCACCTTCCCCACCATCTGGGACAATCGCGCCTTGGCCGTACAAAGGGACATAAAGCGCACGCCAGCCTCGCGCGATGATAAGCAATAGGTACAGTTGTACGGGCAGCCACGACTTGTCTCGAAGTAATAGATCTTGTTTTTCGTCCATGGCTCGTCCGCGTAGGGAAAGGGGAGATTATCTAAGTCTTGTCTACTCTCTTTTCTCGGCAGCGATCCGCCTTGCCAAGCGATCCCTGCCGCCTCAGGCGGTTTACCTTGCTCGAGGGCGCAAATTAGCTGCAGCACAGCTTCTTCACCCTCCCCGCAGACCACGTAGTCGGCGTGCCCCCGCGCAAGGATTCCCTCCCCTTCGCCACTCACTTCAGGGCCGCCCCAGGCAATGACCACTTCCGGGCGCATCAGTCGCACCCGCGTACACACATCCTCCATCAGACGGCGATTCCAAATATACACCGAACATAAAAGGAGTTGCGGCCGTGTGACCACAACTCTACCAGCGATGACCTCTGCGCCCTCATTGATGTTCAACTCGACAACCTCAAGCTCGAAGCCCGCCTCAGCGCACACTGCGCCAATACACCTTGCACTTAGGCTGGTATGAGTGAAGCTAGCGTTGAGCGCAAGCAGGACTACTTTCATACAGACCGAAAGTCCGCCAAAGCTCGCGCGAGGCGCGCAATTCCCAGACGGATGTTCTCTTCAGTAGCGTTGCTGAAATTAAGTCTTAAGGTATTCTTCCCTCCGCCTTCGACGAAGAAACTTTCACCCGGAATGAAGGCCACTTTTTCGCGCACCGCAACCTGCAGCAATTCTACAGCGTCGATATCGACCGGAAGTTCTCCCCAAATAAAGAGACCTCCCTCCGGTCGAGTCCATTTAATGCCGACAGGCAAGAGCGGCAGGCACTCCTGCATGACCTTAAGTTTTTTGTTGTATGCAGCAGCGATGCTGGCGATATGGGGCGTAAGCAGTCCTCGCCGGCAGAACTCATAGACCATCGCTTGGGAGAGATTGCTGGTATGCACGTCTGTCCCTTGCTTGCCGATGACCATTTTCCTAAGTAGAGGTGCCGGAGCGATGGCAAATCCAACCCGAAGGCCAGGCGCAACTATCTTGGAGAAACTGCCGAAATATGCTACCTGATTGCTGGTGTCAAAAGACTTGATGGCCGGCAGCAGCTCGCCACTGAAGTTGAGGCGCCCGTACGGGTCGTCTTCTATGAGAATGACCTCGTGCCTTTGAAGCATTTCTCCTAAGGTCTGACGCCGTGCGAGACTTAAGGTGATGCCGGTCGGGTTCTGAAAGGTGGGCACTAGATAGACCAGCTTAGGTTGCTCTCGGGCTACAACTTCTTCTAGTTCGTCCACAAATACACCCGCATGGTCATTGTGTGTAACCGCAAAAGTGGCCTCGTAAGTACGAAAAATCTGAATGGCAGCTAAGTAAGTCGGGCTCTCTACTACAACTTTATCGCCTGGGTCAAGCAGGGCTTTGGCGATGAGGTCTATTCCCTGTTGCGAACCCGAGGTGATAAGCACATCCTCCGCTTTGGCCGTAATGCCGACTCCTTTTACCCAGTCGGCCACAAATTCGCGGAGTGGGGGGTATCCTTCTGTTGTTCCATACTGCAGGATAGACCGCTCGTTAAGTAAGACATGCCGCGCAATCTCGGCCAGTTCCTGTGCGGGAAACAAATCTAAGGCTGGCAATCCGCCCGCAAAGGATATGATGTCTGGTTGCTGGGTCAGTTTGAGAATCTCGCGGATGACATTTCCCTGCATGTTTTGTAGTCTCCGCGCGAATCTGTGCTCGTTCAAACGGCTACCTCCTTGTCTTTTCTTCTGTTATACCTTGGTTTCGCCACGCGCGCTTCTGTTTCCTATCCCCCGAGAGAAGTCTTTTAATTTGGGCAGCGTAACTTCCTTAAACACTGAAATTTCCCGGTACGCATGCAAACTCGAATCTGACATATGTATCTTCCCGAGAGGAGAGATGTGTGTGCGTCCACAGACTATGGTCAGCGGCACCGCGGTGCTGGCTTTGGCCGCCATCCTTAACCGCATTGTGGGACTGGCTTTTCGTGCTTACCTCGTCAGGACATTCGGACAGGAGGCGATCGGTCTCTATCAGATGGCCTTTCCTTTATATGCTAGTGTCGTGAGCGTCTCCACCGCAGGCATATCCATTGGCGTAGCGCGGCTGGTGGCAGCCCATCGACAACGCGGGAATGCAACCGAGGTCGCCTCCACACTGCGAGTGGGCTTTCGCTTAGCTATGCTTTCCGGCACGGCTGGTATGGTTCTGCTTGCAGCGGCCAGTCGTTTCCTGACCGGCACCTTGCTCGGGGAAGAGCGCCTGTGGCTACCTCTCCTCGCTATGGCTCCCGCCCTGCTCGTTGTTTCATTGGCCGGCGCTGTGAGGGGATACTACCAAGGTATGCGCTACATGTCGCTCGTCGCCACAGGCCTGATTGTGGAACAGGTCGCCCATGTGGTTGTCTCGCTGTATCTTGCTTTTAGTCTTGCACCTCGGGGGGCAGGAGCTATTTCTGCGGGACTTGCACTGGGATACACTTTTGGAGAGCTAAGTGGCCTATTGGTTTTGCTGGTGTTGCTGGCACTGACACGGCGGGCGAAACCGACGCCCAGCCTGCACTTCGGACCGCTACTCTCCATAGTCCTCCCCGTCGCGGCAGGACGTCTGGTACTTTCGCTCACATCCGCGCTGCAAGCCGTACTCATACCGCGTAGTCTACGCTACATGGGTTATTCGGCCAGCGAAGCGGCCATCGCCTACGGTCAGCTGACAGGGATGGCTGTCACGGTGCTCTTTATTCCTGCGGTACTGACTTTCCCTTTAGCCAGCAATATATTGCCTGCTATGGCCGAGAGCGTCGATCGACTCAAAGGGGGGCATGGGCAGCGCAACTTCATGCGCGGATTGACGCTGGCTCTTCTGTTGGGATGGCCAAGCAGCGTGTTGTTTATCACAGCCGGAGTCGAAATCTGCAAGCTACTGTTTGGCGTTGCTGAAGCCGGGCAGCTGTTATCGACTATGGGTTGGGTGGCGTGGATGATTTATTTGCAGCACATCACTACTGCTACTCTGCAGGGGCTGGGCAAACCTGCAGTGCCAACACGTAATGCAGCGATTTGTACAGCTCTGAGTTCGCTCGCCGTGCTTGCGGGCTCCTACGCGCGCCCTGAGCTCGGCATTCAGGTTGCGGTTCTAGCCGTTGTTGTCGGCATAGCTAGCGGTGCGGTGCTCGGACTCATGGAGGTCGTTAAGACAGTGGGGGGACTAAGAGCTGTAGTGAGTCTACTGACGCGTGGTGGCCTAGCCGGGACCTTTTCCCTCTTTGCCACGGAAATGGCCATGCTGCATGTAGGGGGTTCCCCGCTCTATCGGCTCGTCGTGGCCGCGATCACTATTGCCATCACATTTTTCCCCATGGCCATACTCCTTAGACTCCCAAAGTCAGCCCGGTGACGGGAGGGATTTTGTGTGTCCACAGCGAAGAGAGGTGAAAGCCTAAGAGAACGGAGGTGAAGCATGGAGATAAAGCAAATCCTGCTCAAGCATTACGCGACTGAAGTCACGTCTTTAGAACTGATGTCCACCGGGCGAGTTAATCGCAACTACCGAGTGTCAACGCATGATGGCACAACATACTGCCTCAAAGTCTATAGCGGCTCAGTACCCGACAAGCGGCTCTACGATGGTCTAGATGTTACGACGTATTTATCTCCGCTCGGCTTTCCCGTGCCACGCGTCGCACCCACGACGACTGGCGAGGCGGTGCTACACCTCGGCCACGACCGTCTACTCCTGCTGCGTTTCATCCCTGGCCGTAATTTGGCAAAGCCCGAAGTAGGGCTTGCGGAAGGCTACGGCATGGGCGCGATGCTGAGCAAACTACATCACAGTTTACGGTTTTTCCCGCGTGCGGACATGCTGCATAACAGCCTGTGGCGTGGGAGCAAAGAATCTTTGCGCCGCGTGTTTGACCTGCTCAAGCTGGTACAGTCCAAGTCCCATCACGATGAGTTTGACCTATTTGTCATCGCGTCGCTTACATACCGCATTCAAGTTATGCAGGAGATTGATGTTGGTCCAGAGCAGTTCTTTCACCTCAAGCGGCAGGCTATTCACGGAGATTACCAGCTCGGCAATGTCTTGTTTGACGATCACGGCACTGTCGCCGGTGTGGTGGATTTTGACCAGACATGCCACAGTTTCCCGGCGTGGGAGCTAATGCGCGGCATCGGCTTTACGTGCCTATCAGATGGGCACTTCAGCTACCCACTTGCAGCCGCCATGCTCAAGGGTTACAGGGAGAGTGGAGGCATGCTCTCGCCGTCTGAGTACCTAGAAATGCCGCGCCTGTGGTACTACCAACTGGTGCGCGGCCTGTTTGGCTTTAGTGATCACTACGCCGGGCCACCTGACCCGCGCCAAGATGAGGCCGCATACGGACGCCACCACGCCATGGTCTGGCTTGGCCAAAACATGGCGGGATTGCGGGCCTTCATCTGGGACACGATTCGGCTATAGCGTCTCTTTGAACCACTCCAAGAGATGACCTAGTCTGGCCAAACGCAGCTTGGGCTTGCCGCTACGGGACAGCTCGTGGTTAGCCCCGGGGAACCTGACCATGCGGGTCTTCACGCCAAGTTTCTTTAGATAAACGTAGAACTGCTCTCCCTGCTCTATGGGGCAGCGCATATCTTGTTCGGCGTGCAGGATGAGTGTTGGCGTGGTAATATTCTTGACGTAAGTGATGGGAGAGTGTTTCAGCAGAAGTTCTGTGTTGTCCCATGGATTGCCAAGAATCTCGTACTCCGTAAAGGTGTAGCCGATATCGCTTACGCCATAGAAACTAAGCCAATTAGAAATGCTCCGCAAAGTAATCGCGCTCTTGAAACGCCGGGTATGCCCAACAATCCAATTGGTCATAAAGCCGCCGTAGCTTCCACCCGTCACCCCTAGGCGCTCGCTGTCTACCCAAGGCATTGTCACCGCCCAGTCTACAGCTCGCATCAAGTCGCGGTAGTCGCCGCCGCCATAGTCGCCGCGTACAGCGTTGACAAAGGTCTGCCCATACCCGTGACTGCCGCGTGGATTTGTGAAGAGAACGCCGTATCCGCTGTTAGCCCACAGCTGAAATTGCATAAAGAAGGTACACCCGTATTGTGTATGCGGCCCGCCGTGAATCTCGAGCACGAGCGGATATTTGTTTTCGAGTGAGAAATCCGTCGGCTTCATTAGCCACCCCTGTACATCCCAACCGTCTGCGCCTTGGAGCCAGAACTCTTCCGGCTCGCTAAGGAGAACATCTTGGAGCAGCTCTTGATTGACTGCGGTTAGGCGCTCTGGAGCCCCGCCGTCGACCCAGAGGAACAAATCGGCGGGATGCATGTGGGTAGAGGCACAGTACACCAGCTTGCCAGACTCGGCACTAAAGCTCATGCCCTGCACGTGATGATGACCCTTAGTCACCTGTTCTACTGCGCGCGCCGCGAGCGAGACCTGGTAGACGTGCGTGTCGCCCCTATCGCTCGCCACGAAAATAACCGCTTCGCCGCAGCTGATAAAGAACAGCCCTTCTCCACTCGCCCCATAGCGGCAGTCAGAGCCCGTCTGGTCGCCGACCGAACGGTCAAAGTCTGCGGTTAGGTTAACCGGTTGGCCGCCGTCAGCGCTGACTAACCACACGCGCATCAGTGTCGCCGAGTAGAACTCCCCGGTGTGGCCCATGTAGGCTAGGCTCTTGCCGTCCGGAGACCAAATTGGACTGCCGGCTGGGCCTTCGGTAGCTGTAACCCGCTTAATCTCGCCGGTGGCGAAGCGAACCGTGTATATGTCTGCGTAGTAAGGCTTAAACTCCGGGTCGCCGTCGCGATTGCTAGCGAACGCCAGACGATGGCCACAAGGCGACCAGCAGGGGTCAACATGCTCAAAGTCGCCGTAGGTTAGGCAGCGCGCTTTGCCGCCCTCTGCGGAGATGACCCAGATGTGGCTATGTCTCCCGTCCAAAAGCCCCATCGCCTCGTCGGCCTTATGTTTGATAAGGTTTAGGACCTTAGGCTCCTCGCGGCGTTTCTTGTCGTCCTCGTCACGTTCCTGCTGTGAGCGCGCCTTTTCCAAGTCTAGCGCGCTGTCGGCTTGCGCAAAGCGCGACACGAAAGCGATGTGTTGGCCGTCAGGCGACCATGTAGGCGACGCGGCACCAAAGCGCATCGTGGTCACCTGCCGCGCTTCTCCGCCTAGCTCAAGGTCAAGAATAAAAACTTGTTTGTCGCCGCTTCTGTCGGACACAAAGGCAAGTCTTTTGCCGTCAGGCGAAAACTTTGGCGCGCTCTCTATTTTGCCGCCACCGGTGAGCTTGTGCAAAACTCCCCCCAGAAGCGGCTGCATGTAGATGTGGGAACGGTACTCCTCAGTCTTTTCGTCGATGTGTGTCAGCACAAAGGCGACTCTTTCACCGCAGGGGGAGAGCTCGGGTGCCGACGCGAATTTTAACTTCAGCAGATCTTCTTTTACTAGAGGACGAGGCAAGAGCAACACTCCTTTCAGGCTTTCTCCTTCGTATTCGCGATGTTCAGCGCAAAATCCTTCGAGCGACAAAATATCCAGGGAAGAACCGTCAGACTGTGCGAAAACATGGCCACCTCTTGCTGGTAGAAAGCAGGAGGCAACAGAGACCCTGTAGGGACGTGCCACAGGCACGTCCCTACACCAGCTTAAGGCTTCTCGCACAGTCTGACGTCCTCTTTGGAAACAGTTCACAGGAGGCGGTCAATCCAAGGCGTAACGTGCAGCGCGCGCTTTAGTTCCCGGTAAGCGGCAATGGCACTGCCCTCGACTGTGTCTGCCCTCTCGGCCCGCAACATAATGTTCTTGGGGGTATCGAGCGGAGAAACATACTCGGCAACACTAACTTTATAGCCGTGCGCCTCCAGTGCGGCAGCCCTGAGCCCGTCCGTCAAAAGGTCGGCTAGTTTGCGCTTTAAGACGCTGTGTTTGGCTACGGCAGAGATGGCCCCGTAGTCTAATTCGTCGGTAAGAGCCGCTTGGCAGCAGGGTACAGCGATAATATAGCGGCTTTTATTGCGCAGCCCTAGGGCTATGGCTTGGTCGGTAGCTGTATCGCAAGCATGCAAGCTGAGCACCATGTGGACCGGACCCCTCGACTCAAAGGCGCTCACTTCGGCTTCGTGGAACTCCATATTGCGGTAGTTAAGCTGCTTTTGAATGCGGCGCGAGCTCTCGATTACCGCGGGCGAGCTATCTATACCGATAATGCGGCACTTCTTCCCCAGCACCTCGACCAAGTAATAGTTCAGGGCAAAAGCTAGGTAAGACTTGCCGCAGCCACAGTCTAGCACCACCAATTCTTCCGTCCGCGGCCAGCCCTCGAGCATGGAGGTCACGAGTTCGATGAAACGGTCAATTTGATAGTACTTCCGCCGTTTGTCGCCCTTAATCTCGCCGTCGGCGGCCATAATACCAATGCCCATTAGCAGCTCGCGCGCGGCTTCAGCTTTTATGAAGGTCTGACGGGTGCCGGGAGTGATGGCGGTATGATGCTGCCCGCCCAGAGGTGCTAGGCTCGCGTCAGACGGCAGTGACGAGCGTATACTCACTTTACCGTGCTTGTACTCAACTTTCGTCTCGGTGGTGCGCTCGGTGCAAGTGAGCACGGCGTGAGTGGCATTGCCGAGCAAATCTGCCAGCCACGCATACACATCACTGCGACTGACTTGCCGCAGTGGTCCGGCTAAAAAGCGCGCCGTTAACAACTCCGGGAGATCCCATACCGGCTCAATATCGACCGTTTGACTATTTACACAGACACGTAGTCTAATGAACGTGTCGCGGGCTGTTTTTTCCGCCAAGGTGCTGAGCACCGGCGCTAGCTTCGCGTCCATTTTCTCCCCCCGTCATGAAACTACTTGCGTCGCAATCCGTAATACACTAATGTGATGACCTTTACACCCAGAAAGGATGTGCTATCAATGAAACAGAGTGGACGTATGCTTGGCGTACTGTTAGTGGGGCTAGGGCTGCTGGCCGTACTCGGTGTGTTTCTCGCAGGCTCCTACAACAGCTTCGTGCGTCTGTCCCAACAGGTTGACAGCCAGTTTGCTAACCTCGAGGCGAGGCTGCAACGGCGTTTCGACCTTATTCCGAACCTAGTCGAAACCGTGAAGGGACATATGGCGCACGAACAAGAGGTTTTTAGCAACATTGCCGACGCTCGCGCAAGAATGGCCGGGGCTCGCACTGTGGACGAACGTGTGGCCGCGACTGGTCAGCTAGAAGGAGCGCTCAGCAGACTTCTCGTAGTGATGGAAGCCTACCCATTACTCAAGGCGCAGGAGTCCGTCAGCCGCCTGATGGACGAACTCGCGGGGACAGAGAACCGCATCGCGGTTGAGCGTGACAATTTTAACGCCGTGGTACAGCAATACAACACCCGCATCAAATCGTTCCCGGCAGTGCTCTTGGCGCGCATGTTTGGGTATGTCGAACGAGCATACTTTGAGGCAGACCCAGGGGCGCAAACAGCTCCTCGCGTTACTTTCCCGTAAAGAGAAGTGGGGGTGCAGCGGTTGAAACGAACTCTTTCGGTCACATTACTGCTTTTCCTACTCCTATCCGCAGCGATAGGGCACGCTGCCATTCCCGAGCGACCGCGTGAGCTAACCTTTGTCAACGACTTAGCTGGCCTTCTCAGCGCCGGGGAGGAACAAAACCTTACGGCTGTACTCGCCGGCATTGAACAGGCCACCACGGCCGAAGTAGTCATTGTTACGGTACCTACGCTAGGACGACTCACCGCGTTTGACTTTGCGCAGCGCTTGTTTACACAGTGGGGGATTGGCAAGCGTGACCAGAACAATGGGCTACTCTTGTTGGTAAGCACTGAAGAGAGAGAGTTTCGCTTCCACACCGGATATGGTCTGGAAGGCGCACTCCCCGATGGCCATCTCGGATCGCTACACCGCGCACACATTGTACCTGCCTTTGGACAAGGGCGCTTCTACGACGGCTTTTTGGCGGTGTTGCTCGCAGATGACGGCATCGTCAAGCGGCTAGAGCGTGAATACAATGTCACAGTCGATGTCGGGACAGTAACCCAAGCGCAAGTGGGACGCCAAACACAAGGTTATCTGGGCGGCGGGCTGAACATCCTCGTTGTGCTCATCCTCATACTCATGCTGTCTACGCGCGGGGGTCGGGGCCTGTTGTGGTTCTTGCTTGGTCACAGCATAGGCAACATGAACAGGCGCGGCCGAGGCGGACCCTTTGGCGGCGGAGGATTTGGCGGGGGATTTGGCGGCGGTCGCTCAGGCGGTGGTGGCGCGGGAGGCCGTTGGTAAGGACTAGCAGATACCCATGGCGCGCTGCACCCGCTGCAGCGTTGGTACGGCGATACGCACGGCTTTCTCAGCCCCTATCGCCATGACGTCGTCCACTTCGCCCTCGGCCATGATCTGCTTGGCGCGGCGTTGAATCGGTCCCAGTACGGACACCACAGCATCTGCGGTGTCCTTTTTTAGGTCGCCGTAGCCTCGCCCAGCAAACAAGCGTTCCAGTTCGGAAACCGCACGCCCACTGCACAAAGCGTTGATCACCAAGAGATTCGACACCCCAGGCTTGTTGTCCTCATCATAGATGATTTCCCGCCCGAGGTCAGTTACGGCGCGCATTATCTTCTTACGCATGTCTGCCTCATCATCGAGGAGGCTTATATAGCTCAGCGAGCTTGGGTTAGATTTGCTCATCTTCTTGGTGGGTTCGTCGAGTGACATGATGCGTGCGCCAATTTTGGGGATTTGCGCTTGCGGCACCACGAAAACTTCCCCAAAACGCTGGTTAAAGCGCACCGCGATGTCGCGGCAAAGCTCGACGTGCTGCTTTTGGTCCTCCCCCACCGGCACAAAATTTGTGTCATACAACAAGATATCTGCTGCCATTAACACCGGATAGGTAAACAGACCGACGGCGACAGTCTCGCGTTCTTCAGACTTCTCCTTAAACTGGGTCATGCGTGACAACTCGCCCATGTAGCTTGAGCACTGCAACAGCCACGCCAACTCGCTGTGGGCTGAGACCTGCGATTGCACAAACAGCGTAGCTTTCTCGGGCAAAATGCCGGCGGCGAGGTACAGCGCAGCTAGGGTCCTGATCTGCTGCTTCAGTTCTGCGGGGTCTTGTGGGGTGGTCAGGGCATGTAAGTCGACAATACAGAAAAACGCCTCGTGCTCGTGTTGGCTGATGACAAAGTGCTTGAGTGCACCCAGATAATTCCCCAGAGTAAGAATGCCCGAGGGCTGAATGCCTGAAAAGACGCGTGCCATTTGCCATCCCCCTCCACGATTAGATCATCTCTGCGCAAGTTTTGCTGTCAGATACTCACGCAGCATGGAAGTTGCTACTCTCTCTTGCGCCATGCTGTCGCGCTCACGCACGGTAACGGCTAGGTCGTCTACACTCTGGAAATCATAAGTAACGCAGAATGGGGTGCCAATTTCATCCTGGCGGCGATAGCGCTTGCCTATGGAACCGGCCTCGTCGTAGTCGACACTAAAGTGCCGACGCAAATCCGCATAAACCTGCTCCGCCCCGTCGCTTAGTTTCTTGCTTAGAGGCAATACTGCGACTTTCACCGGGGCGACACTCGGATGAAAACGCAGCACAATTCGCGTATCGTTTTCGCCTACGGTCTCCTCGCAATACGCGTCCGCTAAGAGCGCCAGCAGCAGCCTCTCAACGCCTAGGGAGGGCTCAATAACATAGGGCACAAAACGTTCGCCATTTTCGGGGAGGTAGCTTAAGTCGTCACCGGACGCCCCCATGTGGGCCTTGAGGTCAAAGTCGGTGCGGTCGGCTATGCCCCAAAGTTCTCCCCAGCCAAAGGGAAACTTAAACTCTATATCCGTCGTGGCCGCGCTATAGTGACTTAGCTCCTCCTTGCTGTGGTCGCGCAGGCGCACTGAATCAGGCCTAAGCCCAATAGCAAGCAGCCAATCGTAGCAGAACTTGCGCCAATAGGAGAACCACTCTAAGTCGGTGCCCGGTTCGCAGAAGAACTCGAGCTCCATCTGCTCAAACTCCCGCGTGCGAAAGATGAAATTCCCCGGCGTAATCTCGTTGCGAAAAGACTTGCCGATTTGCCCGATGCCAAAGGGAATCTTTTTGCGCGTGGTGCGCTGCACCTGGCGAAAATTTACAAAGATGCCTTGCGCCGTTTCCGGGCGCAGGTAAACTTCGGCCTTCGAGTCGTCGGTAACACCCTGGTATGTCTTAAACATCAAATTGAACTGGCGTATGTCCGTGAAATTGTGCACGCCGCACTTAGGACACTGTAACCGGTGCGCGGCTATGTAGGCGGCAAGCTCGGCGGTAGTCCAGCCGTCAGTTTTTTGCTGGCCTACCTCTTCTACCAGATGATCGGCGCGAAAGCGAGACTTGCAGCCCTTGCAGTCAAGCAGCGGGTCAGAAAAGCCGCCCACATGCCCACTCGCCACCCAAACCTGTGAGTTCATGAGAATAGCTGAGTCTAAGCCTACGTTTAGCGGCGACTCTTGGATAAAGCTCTGCCACCACAGGCGTTTAATGTTTTGCTTAAGCTCCACTCCGAGCGGGCCGTAGTCCCACGTGTTTGCCAAACCACCATAAATCTCCGAGCCCGCAAAGATAAAGCCGCGGTTCTTGCACAGCGCCGTAAGCTTGTCCATTGTTACTGCCATCAGCAAATCCTCCTACTATGTCGCGGAGAGTGTCGCGGAGGGACGGAGGAGCGCGACATACCCATCCCCCTTTCCCGGCGTTATGCACTTTCGTTTCGCGAGAAACTTGAACGAATTATAGCAGAGTTAGGAAGGAATATGCAACTAAGGGACGGATGAAAGCACCGCGAAGGGATGTCGCGAAGGGACGGCAGGCTGTGCGGAAAGCCTTAATCTGGTGTAGGGACGTGCCTGGGGGCACGTTCGCGGACGTGCGAAACGCACGTCCCTACAGGGTACCTGT
>Ga0209105_100292_pt1 | contig 17217 bp, 9 predicted proteins | sample SedPBSmetaG_FD_184158 | JGI IMG/M metagenome (GOLD analysis project Ga0209105, IMG submission 184158) | Freshwater sediment bacterial and archeal communities from Indian Creek, Illinois, USA to study Microbial Dark Matter (Phase II) -... | ecosystem: Environmental > Aquatic > Freshwater > Creek >...
GCTTTGACCTCAGATTCTTTAAGTTTTGTTTACAATGGCTTTGGGTATTCGATAGAAGTGATTGGAGCTTCGATGTCGCTATCGGATAAGGATAAAAATCCCGATATTATTTTCAAAGGAAACAAAGGTATTATTCAGATGAAATTTCGCTAACATCGTATACAAATTACATTGCTATAGAGCTGGAATAGCAGTGTATAAGCGGAACAAACCTGGGAAGATGGTTTGTTGGGAATAAAATATACACATATCAAAGAGAAATAGTTTCTATTCAGTCCTATAATAGGACGTATTTTTCCAAATCAAGGGGTTCACTACCTTTGAATATACAGCAGGATTTCGCAAATATCTATATATTTTTCTGCCATTTCTGAATCCATCGTGATATAATTAAAGAAGTAGACATTGCAATCCTTATAAACGAGGTATGAATTTATGGATGTCAGCTACAGCAAACTCTTTAAACTTCTGATCGATAAAAGAATGAAAAAAACGGAGCTTCGAATTGCCACAGGAATCAGTCCCAACACCCTCACCAAGCTCTCGAATAACGAGTATGTTTCCATGGAAGTGCTCGTTAAGATCTGCCGAGTGCTTGATTGTGATTTTGGGGATATAATGGAAATTGTACCTACTAGAAAGTAGGCTATTGCTTTATTTAAATTTAGTTGTTAGGAGGTGCATGAATGCCAAGAAAGAAATATAGTGCTGGAATGGTGAAACTGCTATTTTGGTTTTCAGAATTTAAAAAAATGATAAGCCTTTTGAATTCAGGCAAAACCTTACCTGAAATCAAAAGTTTGAATCTAAAAGAGAATATATTCTCAGCTCCCACTGAAGCTAGATCCATTCAGATTTTCAATACAGTATCCATGCGGGTTAGAGCACTGGATCAAGGCTTTTGTTGCTTGTTTGAACAATGTGACATTTCAAATCAGAAGCTGATTGCTCTTATTGCGGTCATGGAAAGTGACTCGCTTTTTTTTGATTTCATGTATGAAGTCTACCGAGAAAAGCTGATCATTGGGATCGATGAAATCTCAGACAGCGATATCAGCATTTTTTTCAAAGATAAACAGATACAGAATGAGCGCGTTGCTAGGTGGACAGATTACACCTTGAAGCGACTGGGGGCTATTTATAGAACGGTCTTGATGGAATCGGGGATTTTGGAGAGATCCACCGGGGCCAGAAAGATTATTAGGCCAATTGTCGATCGGGCATTGGAACAAAAGCTCAAAGACTGCGGTATGGACATGACCCTCCGTGCACTAGCGGGGGTGAGATGATGGCTAGTTTGGAAGAACGTTTGGATATAGCCGAACGCTTGATCAAAAGCGAAAGCTTCCGGCAAAACAAAGGTCTCGGGAATGAGGTCGGATATTACATCTTTGATTATCCGGCAGAAAAAGAGCTCGTTGTCAGAGAGCGTGTCACCTATATGAAAAACAAGAATTCCCGGGGCACTGATGGATTTGAGCTGGTGGTCTTCGATCTTTACGACATAATCATCGATAACCTGGAAAAGGAAGGCTTCCTGGAGCAGTGTTTTGTATTTGAAAAGAAGAAAGGGTTTGAGCGGATCATCAAGTCCGTCGGAAACCTTTTGAAGATCAATGATGCTGATAGCCTTATCGTTAAGCACATTCAGGAAAACACGCAAGAGGACGCGGTGGTGTTTCTTGTGGGCATTGGCAAATGTTATCCGATCCTTCGGTCACATAAGGTGCTGAATAACCTGCACCAGACACTAGATCGTGTGCCAGTGGTGCTGTTTTATCCAGGGAAATACGACGGACAGGAACTGGTCCTCTTCTCAACAATTAAAGACGATAATTATTATAGAGCTTTCAAGCTGGTAGATTAGGGGGATGAAGATGTTTGTCAAAGATATGTTTGCAAAGCCAATTGACCGTGATATTAAAGGTGTCATTAAAGTTGGTCAGGCGGATGATGAGAATATCAAACAAGAACTGGAAGAATATGTGGTCACCAGAGAGCTGCAAAAGCACTTCGCGGATTTCTTCTCCAGTTACAAAAAGGGGATCAACGGGCACACTGACAAAATGGGTGTCTGGATATCCGGCTTCTTTGGAAGCGGCAAATCCCACTTCTTAAAGATCCTGTCTTACTTACTTGAAAACAAGGAAGTCAACGGCAAGAAAGCCATTGACTATTTCATAGAAGACAAGAAGATCATAGATCCCATGGTTCTTGCGGACATGAAACTGGCGGCGAGTGTACCTACGGTTGTGATTCTTTTTAATATTGACTCCAAGAGCGAGATGGCTGGAAAACAGACCAAGGATGCCATTGTCTCTGTATTCCTCAAAGTATTCAATGAGATGCAGGGCTTCTGCGGATCGATTCCTGCCCTGGCAGATCTGGAACGGCAGCTTACTGAGCAAGGTCGCTACGCCGAGTTTAAAGAGAAATTCGAAGATGAATTTGGCAAGTCATGGATCGAATCCAGAAACAAGTTTGATTTCATCCAGGATACCATCGTGGATGTTTTAGAAGAAATGGCCTTCATGAGCGAATCGGCTGCCCGCAATTGGTGCGAAAAAGCCATTGAACCCTATCAGATCAGCATCGAAAACTTTGCCAAGATGGTGAAAGAATATCTGGATCACAAAAGTCGCAATCATCATCTGGTCTTCCTGGTGGATGAAATAGGCCAATACATAGGTGATGACTCCAAGCTGATGCTTAACCTCCAGACCGTAACTGAAGATCTGGGAACAGCTTGCCGCGGCAAAGTTTGGATCATCGTAACCAGCCAGCAGGACATTGACTCCATTACCAAAACCAAAGGAAATGATTTTTCCAAGATCCAGGGACGTTTTGACACACGTCTCTCCTTGTCGTCCGCCAATGTGGATGAAGTCATTAAGAAAAGAATTCTGGACAAAACAACCACAGCAGAGCAAACTTTGCGGCTGCTATACGAGCAGAAATCCACAATCATCAAGAACCTGATAGTTTTCAATGATGGCGTCGAGAAAAAGCTTTATGCCAATGAGCACGACTTTGCATTGGTCTATCCCTTCGTGCCCTACCAGTTCAATTTACTAGCCAGTGTACTGACTTCCATCCGTACCCATGGTGCTTCCGGTAAACACTTGTCCGAAGGCGAACGCTCCATGATCGCTTTGTTCAAGGAATCTGCCATGAAACTCATGGACCGTGAGCATGGTGCCCTAATCCCCTTCAACATCTTTTATGATGCACTGCATCAGTTCCTGGATCACAGTCACAAAGGCGTTATTTCTAGAGCGGCTGATAACAGCTATATCAATCCGGATAATGAAAAGGACAATTTCAATGTTAATGTGTTGAAGACACTCTTCATGATCAAGTACGTCAAAGAGATCACAGCAAATATTGATAACATTACCAGCTTGATGATTTCCGATATTGATACGGACCGCATTGCCTTGAAAAAGCTTGTTGAAGAAGCGTTAAAAATTCTGGTTCGTCAGATGCTCGTTCAAAAAAATGGGGACAACTATGTCTTCCTTACCGATGAAGAGCAGGAAATCAATCGGGAGATCGAAAACCAGAACGTCGAGATGGTTGAGGTCATCAGCAAAGCCTCAGAAATCATTTTTGAAGACATCTTTAGCGACAAAAAATACCGTTATCCGAAACATAATGGGCGCTATAATTTTGCCTTTAATCAGATCTTAGATGATCGTCCCTATAAATCCAACCAGAACAATGACATCGGTGTTCGCATACTGACGCCAAGCTCTGAGTATGAAGATGACGAAACTACACTTCGCCTGATGTCTGGTCTGGGCAAGGAAGTTCTTGTAGTCCTACCAAATGATTCAGCATTCCTCAATGAGCTCAGAAGTGCTTTGAAGATCGAGAAATACTTGAGGCTAACGACATCCAACAAACTAGCTAAATTTGAACAGATCAAAGAAGCTAAGCGGATCGAAATGCGCGAGAGAAATGGAAATGCCAAGTTATTTCTTCAGGAATCCATGAAGAATGCTGCGATCTACGTAAATGGGGATCGGGCTCAGATTAGCGCTAAAGATGTTTCTGCCCGTATCAATGATGCATTAGGGCTACTGGTCTCTACGGTTTATCATAAGCTCTCCTATATAAACGTTGCTATGAATGAGGCAAATATTCGTGCTCTTTTCAAATCATCTTATCAGCAGTCCTTTGCCCTAGAAGGCGGGCAAGAGGCAAATGCTCACGCGATCCATGATGTGTTAAGTTTCATTGCTACCAATTCCTCTATGCACACCAAGACTTCCATGAAGAGCCTCATGGACAGGTTTATGAAAGCGCCTTATGGATTTGTAGAAGATGATGTGGAATGGCTCGTGGCTAAGCTTTTTAAGAACGGGGATATCGCACTGACTGTTAATGGCGCAGCCGTTACACTTCTGAACAAATCAGAAGAGGAAATCATTCGATACATCACCAAGAAGGAATATGTCGAAAAATTGCTGACGGAGAGACGTCAACAGGCTCGCATCGAAGAAAAGAAGGCCGTCCGTGAAGTCATGAAAGAGCTCTTTGGTGTTTCTAGCATCAATGACGATGATGATTCAGTGATGCAATCTTTCCAAAGCTATAGTAGTAGTCTTGAAACTGAGCTTGAAAAGATTGAGATCATGTTCAAAAACCATAGCTTCCCAGGAAAGAAAACGGTTCTTTCTGGTAAAGGATTAATGAGAGCAATCATCCAGATTCAATCCCCTTCAGAGTTCTTCAAAAAGATCCATGCGGATAGTAACGATTTTTTAGATTTCGCTGAGGACTTTGAGCCAGTTAAGGCATTCTTTGCCGGGGAGCAAAAGAAAATCTTTGAGGACACTTTAAAGATGATGAAAATCTACGATGAAAGTAAGACATTCATTGTAGACGATAAGGTTGAGGAAACGGTCCGTGATATCAAGGCGATCTTGAACAAGGATATGCCCTACAGTGATATTCCAAAGCTACCTGATTTACTAAGCCAGTTCAGGGATGCATATTTGGCTGTATTGACCCAAATGGAAGCGCCTATACTCAAAGCAATTGAGGATGCAAAAGATCGAGTGTTTGAGGTTCTAAACTCCAAACCATATAAGGATGAATTGAAAGACAGATATCTCAAGCTTTTTAGAGAGATCCATGAGAAAGCTACAACCTGCAATAATGTGGCAACGCTTCAAAATGTAAAGATTGAAGCGGATGCGCTTAAGGTTAGACTACTTAATGAAATGACCAAGAGAGATGAAAAGATTGCTGAGAATACTTCCTCTTATGGTAAAAATGCTGATTATCCAAAACCAGTAGTCAAAAAACAAAAGAGCATCAGTATAAAAAATGTTAGCTTGACTTCATCCTGGCAGATCGAGTCTGTACAGGATCTCGACAAGTACATTAAAGAATTACGAGAGCAAATCATTAAAGAGCTCGATCAGAACACCATTATCAATATCGAGTTCTAAGGGGGATAAATATGAATAAGACAGCAATCAAGAATTTTGCTATATGGGCCAGAAATAAGCTCATTGCTGATATCAGCTATAAAGCAGGCCTTTTGGGGATAACGGAAAAAGGAATCAAAAGTCCTCTTCCTCAGTCAACACAAACAGTTCAATTTTTTGATATTGGAACCAAAGAGCCAAGTTCTATAACTGGCATAGGAATCCAGCAACGCAAGAAGCTGGTCGAGGAAATACAGCGGAAAGCCAACCAAAGTGATTACGCTACGGCATACAAGAATGTCATTGAAGAAGTAGCTTATACCTGGTTTAATCGATTGATAGCCATTCGCTTCATGGAAGTGAATGACTATCTTCCAACGCATATTCGTGTTCTCTCTTCTGAAAGTAACGGCAAGGCAGAGCCAGATTTAGTCACGCATGCACTGGAGACAAATCTTGATTATACTGCCTATGAGAAAGACAGAATCATTCAGCTGAAACATGAAAATAAGCTGGATGAACTGTTTCGTATGCTTTTCATCAAACAATGTAATACTCTAAATGCCAATCTACCTGAACTCTTTGAAAAAACTAGTGACTATACGGAACTTCTTCTTAATGTTTCTTTTACTGACAAGGAAGGGGTTGTCTATCACTTGGTCAATGATATTGTTGAAGATGAGTTTAATGTATTTAAAGAAGGACAGATTGAGATCATTGGGTGGCTCTACCAGTACTACAATACTGAACTGAAAGATGAAACTTTTGCTCTCCTAAAAAACAATGTCAAAATAACGAAAGAGCGTATTCCAGCAGCAACACAGCTGTTCACACCAGATTGGATCGTTCGCTACATGGTTGAGAATAGCTTAGGCCGATTATGGCTCGAAGGTCATCCCAATGACGAATTGAAGTCAAATTGGAAATACTACCTGGATGAAGCTGAACAGGAAAAGGAAGTTCAAAAACAACTCGATATAATCCGTGAAGATTACAAAAGCATAAAACCAGAGGATATTAAGGTCATCGATCCCGCAATGGGAAGTGGCCACATTTTGGTATATGCATTTGATGTTCTTATGCAAATATATGAGAATTGTGGATATAGTCAACGAGATGCTGCCAAAAGCATCATTGAAAATAATCTTTATGGTTTAGACATCGATAATCGAGCTTATCAACTTGCTTATTTTGCAGTAATGATGAAAGCACAGCAGTACAATCGGAGGATTCTGAATAGTGCGACTAAATTGCATGTTTATGCGATTCAAGAGAGCAATGCTATTAACAGAAACCAATTGAAATACTTTGGCACAAGACTGAGTGCTATTGAAAAACATACTGCATTACTTCAATTAGGAGCTTTGCTTGATTCATATATAGATGCTCAGGAATATGGATCAATTATTGCCATTGAAAAATACAATTGGGTACTATTACGTAAGTTTACAGATGACATAGATATGAATGGGCAAATATCTTTAGATTTTATTAGAGCAGAGGAATTCAAGAAGCTACTGCAATTATTTATTAGTATTGGCGAAGTCATGGCTCAACAATATGACGTGGTTGTAACTAATCCGCCTTATATGGGAAACAAAGGCATGAGTGCAAAGCTGTCTGAGTATGTGCAAAAGAAGTACCCAGATAGTAAGAGCGATTTATTCACTGTGTTTATCGAGCGGTGCAGTCAATTCTTAAAAAATAATGGTTATCAAGCGATGATTACACAGCACTCTTGGATGTTCCTATTAAGTTACGAAAAACTTCGTGTCAAGATATTTCAGCGCGAGATTGTCAACATGGCACATCTTGGGGCACGAGCGTTTGAGGAAATCGGTGGCGAGGTAGTACAGACCACAGCATTTGTATTAAACAAACCTAAAATGCATGGCTACTTGGGAACTTATTGTCGTTTGTTGGAATATAGTAATCAAAATGAAAAAGAAAAGGCTTTTTTACGAGGCAAAAATCGCTACACTGCGATAGTAGACAATTTCACAAAGACACCTGGCAACGTCGCAGCATATTGGGTAGGCACTTTGTTGCTTAATACATTTGACAATGAAACTCTCAGCAAGTATGCAGATTCAAGGCAAGGTCTCATTACTGGTGATAACGATCGCTTTTTAAGATTCTGGCATGAGATTTCCTTTCTATCTATAGGGAAAAAGTGGTTCAAATATAACAAAGGCGGAGAGTTTAGGAAATGGTATGGAAATAGATACCTAGTCGTCAATTGGGAGGATGACGGTTCTGAAATTAAGAACCATAAAGATAGCAATGAACGCTTGTTATCCAGACCACAAAATGTTCAATATTATTTTAGGGAGTCTGTTTCTTGGACAGCATTGACAACTGGTGCGTTTAATGCTCGATACAGTGAAGAGGGGACAATTTTTGATGCAAAAGGCTCTTCTGCATTTGCCATTAATCACGAACGGCTCATTTTTATACTTGGTTATTTGAACTCATGTGTAAGTAATGAGATTTTGCAAATAATCGCTCCTACACTTGATTATAATTGCGGCATAATCGCAAAAATGCCCTTTATATTACCAAGATATTATGAGCCAATCAATAAACTAGTAGAAGATTGTGTTTCATTGTGTCGTTTTGATTGGGATGCTTTCGAAACGAGCTGGGATTTTAAAAGACATCCATTAGTTGGTACCAACCAAAAGGTAGAAACTGAGTTTATAAAATGGGAACATGAAACGACGGAAAGATTTGATAAACTGAAGGATTACGAAGAAAAACTTAATCGACTATTCATTAATATCTTTGGTTTAGAGAACGAGTTGATGCCTAGAATTAATGAGAAAGATGTGACCGTTAGACGTTCAGACTTTTCACGTGAAATGCGTAGTTTAATAAGCTACGCTGTTGGGTGCATGTTAGGTCGTTACTCACTGGATTTTGATGGGCTTGCCTTCGCTGGTGGTAACTGGAGAGTGGAAAAATATCACACCTTCATCCCAGACAGAGATAATATTATCCCTATTACAGATGAAGAATATTTTAAAGACGATATTCTCGGGCTTTTTGTTGACTTTATGAAATTATACTATGGCTCTGAAAGTCTCGAGGAAAATCTGAATTATGTGGCTAAAGCCCTCGGTTGCAAGGGTAACAGTTCTCGTGAAGTAATTCGGAACTATTTCCTCAATGACTTTTACAAAGATCATTGCAAGACATATCAAAAGCGGCCGATATACTGGCTCTTTGAAAGTGGTAAAAACAATGGATTAAAAGCTTTGATATACATGCATCGTTATGATGAAAACACCATTGGCAACCTCCGTATCGATTATCTCCACAAAATGCAACGTATTTATGAAAATGAAATTGTCAGAATGCAGGACACTATCGAAAACAGCAAAGATGTCCGTGAAGTAACTGCTGCAACGAAACGCAAAGAAAAGCTCATTAAGCAGCTTCGAGAAACAAAAGAATACGATGAGAAAATCGCTCACCTAGCTTTAGCTAGGGTTCCGATAGATCTTGATGATGGCGTGAGAGTAAACTACGAAAGAGTTCAGACCGATCGGGATGGGAAAAAGCTTGATGTGCTGGCAAAAATTTGACGAAGGGGGGGTCTGGAATGGCGGAACTGAATTTGAAACAAATTACAGATAAGCTCAATCAAGAGTTTGCTGGGGATACACGCAAGCTTGTCTTCTGGTACGATGACAAGGCTGAATTTGTTGAAGATGTAGATTCATTGGAGTTGTCGAACGTCAAAATCTATCATCTTGAAAAAGATAATCAGTTTTTCACCAAACACTTTTTGGAACGGGTTGATAGAACAAACAACCATCTTATTTATGCTCCCTTTCCTCGCCCCCAGGTAAGGGACAACCATTTAGAAGACATCCTCCTTTACTCGAAGCAATTCTTTGCTGATAGAGCTTCACTTCTGATGGTGGATCTTGGTATTGACCAGAAGTATAAGCCGGTAATCCAGAAATATATCAAGTTCTTCGGAGCGAAAGACCGAATTCAAAAGTTCTATAATCTCGAACTCGAGAGCTTTACCAAAGAAAGCATTGAAGTGGCTCTCATGAGCGTTATTTGTAAAACAAGAATTGCATTCTTCGATGAGGTTGTTCGGGTTATGCTGACGGATGGAGACCTTGAAGAGAATAAATTTCTGGAGGAATTTGAAAAGTATGGCCTTCTTGAAGCATTTTGGCGGCTTTGTGAAGAGCAGTTTGGTTATACCGATGTGAACCCAACGCTTGAGAAACTAGTGTTGACAATGTTTGTTACCTATACCCAGCGATACCTGCAGGGTGAGCTTCCGCTTTCATGGAAAAGCTTTGTTTCCTATAAGTCCGGAAATATTATCGCATTTTTAGATAATCTGATGAACAATGTCTTACATCGTGATCGCTATGATGAATTGTCCGATTATGTTGCCAGAAATCTTCAGGTTAAGACTACATTGGACTACTACAATCCAGAATCATTGATTCAATGCGACACTTTTGAAGCTATTGATCATGTTTTCATTAAATGGATCACTGAGCGGCTTCTGAATGAAGATCTTGGAGCCAAGCTTTCAGGAAACTCTATCTCGGAGATTTGCTTGGATCGCCGTAAAAGGCATTTTGGAGATAGGTATCGGTTTGAATATCATATGTTGGAAAGTGCATCTTATGTAATAGCTGCAGCAAGCTATCAAAGCCGGGATGACTTAAAGGACATCGTCAAGCAATACACTACAAATGACTATCAGATCGATCAGCAGTATCGAAAGTTTTATTATAATTATGATCAGATTAACGAGAATAGCCATTTTGAAAAACTTCGGGATCTTGTGGAGAATATATATACGAATGAGTTCCTGACTAAGAGCGTTTGTCACTGGAACGCGGATCTCAAGAAAGAGGACACTTCCTCTTCCACGCTTCTGCAACGGAATTTTTACAGCAAATACATTCAGTCCAGCAAGGACCGTGTGGTCGTAATCATCTCTGATGCCATGCGTTATGAAGTGGGGCAGTCACTATTTGCCTTGTTAGAAAATGATGAGAAATGCACACCCAAACTGGAAGCTATGATAAGTGTACTTCCTTCCTGTACGAGGCTTGGAATGGGTGCTTTGCTGCCACATAAAAGTCTGGAATTGATCCAGGACAACAAGTTCCTCGTAGACGGTATGCCCTGTGATTCACTCAAGCAGCGAGAGGCAATACTCAATTCCTATATACCTAATAGCAGGTGCATCCAATTTGATGATCTGAAACTGATGAAGAAGGTGGAACTGAGGGAAGTCTTTACGGGGATGAATGTGGTCTATGTTTATCACAATCAGATTGATGCCCGCGGAGACAAATTGAGTACGGAAAACGAGGTCTTCACTGCCTGCTATGAAGCTGTTGATGAAGTTTTCAACATGATCAAGCGCATCTCAACTAATGCCAATACACTGCACTTTATCGTCACTTCAGATCATGGATTCATCTACAAACGAGATAAGCTGCAGGAAACCGACAAGATCATCCATCTTGCGGACAAAGATGCCTTTATCAATCGTCGCTTTATCGTTGCACAAGACCCGCTGGAAGACGACGGAATTACCGCTTATTCATTAGGCAAGATTCTGAGGAATAAGGACTCAAAATGGGTTTCTGTGCCTGTCAGCTCCAATGTATTCAAAGTCACTGGTGGTGGACAGAACTTTGTTCATGGCGGATCTTCTCCGCAGGAGATGATTGTTCCGGTCATTGATATCAAAGTCGAAAAAGGCCACGCTGAAACGAGACCTGCTCGGATCGTACTAGTCAGCATTGTCCAAAAGATCACGAACCTGATTTCTTCTTTGGATTTTATCCAGTCTGAGCCAGTCAGCGATGTAATCAAAGAGACCAGTTATAAAGTGTACTTCATTTCAGAATATAATGAGAAAATTTCCAATGAGTGCATATATATTGCAGACAAAAAGGATAACGATCCTAGTAAGCGGATTTTCAGATTGAAGTTCAATTTTAAGAATAAACAGTATGACAAATCAAAACAGTACTATTTGGTGGCCTATGATGAGAAAAACGATATAGAAGTCTTGCGTCATGGCGTCGTGATGGACATTGCCTTCGCGGATGACTTTGGCTTCAGTTTATAAGGGGGTGTGAACTGGTGAGCGAACTTGAAAGAGACCATGATGCAATCGAAATAGAACAATTCGAGGATGACTTTGATATCCAGAAGGACATTGAGCCAGTTGTTGAGGCTACGGTCAGTGCCAACAACCACCTTAATAACAAACTCAACGAAGTCTTTGCTGGCAAAATCGTCCGAAAAGATCTGACAAAAAAGATCAAGGAAGGGGCCAACGTCCCTGTTTATGTCCTGGAGTATCTTCTTGGTATGTATTGTGCTACGACTGAAGAAGAAGCCATCGCAGATGGAGTTCGCAACGTGAAGAGCATTTTGGCCGAGAACTTTGTACGGCCAGATGAAGCGCAAAAAATTATATCGAAGTTGAGGGAACGCGGCACCTACACCGTTATCGATAAAGTGGCGGTCAAACTCAACTATCGATTAGACATTTATGAAGCGGAGTTTTCCAATCTGGGAATCAAAAATGTGCCGATCTCAGAAAGGTACCCTTCTGATTTTGAAAGACTTCTTAGCGGAGGCATCTGGTGCATCGTACAAATGGAATATTTTTACGATGAAGCAGATAAGAGCAGAATCCCCTTCATCATTTCCAAGCTAACTCCGATTCAAATGCCGAACTTGGACATGAGTGAAGTGTTGGGTGGCAGAGCTCAGTTCACAAAAGACGAGTGGATCGATGTCATCCTGCGATCCATCGGTATGGAATCGTCAAGATTAACGCCAAGAGTAAAAATGTTACTGCTCGCCAGAATGATACCGCTAGTGGAAAACAACTTCAACTTATGCGAGCTGGGTCCCCGGGGCACCGGTAAATCTCATGTCTACAAAGAAATCTCCCCGAATAGCATTCTGGTTTCCGGCGGACAAACAACAGTAGCAAATCTCTTCTACAACATGTCAAATAAGACCGTTGGTCTTGTTGGTATGTGGGACTGCGTCGCTTTTGATGAAGTGGCCGGGATCACCTTCAAAGATAAAGACGGCATCCAAATAATGAAAGACTACATGGCATCGGGATCTTTCTCCAGAGGGAAAGAAGAAAAGAACGCCTCAGCTTCAATGGTATTTATTGGAAACACAAATCAAAGTGTTGATGTGTTACTGAAAACATCACACTTGTTTGACCCCTTCCCGGAAGTAATGGCCTATGACAGTGCATTCTTCGACCGAATGCACTGCTATCTACCAGGCTGGGAGATCCCTAAATACAGACCGGACATCTTTACCAATGAGTATGGCTTTATCACCGACTATCTGTCAGAGTTTTTACGAGAACTTCGAAAGACATCTTATGCTGATGCGTTGGATCAGTACTATAAGCTGGGAAACAATTTGAACCAGCGCGATGTTATCGCTGTGCGCAAAATGCTATCTGGCCTCATTAAGCTAATCTATCCTAATGGCAAGTTTGAAAAAAAAGATGTCGAAGAGATTCTTCGTTTTGCGTTGGAAAGCCGTCGCCGCGTGAAAGAACAGCTTAAGAAAATCGGCGGGATGGAATTTTATGATGTGAATTTCTCATACATCGATAATGATGATTTTACCGAGGAGTTCGTTCCAGTACCAGAGCAAGGCGGAGGCAAACTGATCCCAGAAGGGCTGCATAAGCCTGGCCAAGTCTACACGGTCGCTCGCGGCAAATCTGGTATGCTGGGTGTCTTTAAGTTGGAAACTGAAATGGTGACCGGCTCTGGAAAGTTTGAACGAACAGGGTTTGGATCGGATCGCGAAGTCAAAGAGTCCATCGATACTGCTTATCGGTATTTGAAAGGCAATAGTAAGAGTGTCAGTGGTACCATCAGTACCGCAACCAAAGACTACTTAATGCATCTTCAGGATTTGAACGGCATTGGCATCACAAACCAGTTGTCCTTGACTGCTTTCATTGCACTCTGTTCTGCTGCGCTTCACAAACCTGTGATCAGCAGTCTGGCTGTCCTTGGTAATCTGAGCATCAGTGGGACAATCATAAAGGTAGAGGAACTGGCTAATGTGCTTCAGGTCTGTCTGGATAGTGGAGCTAAGAAAGTATTGCTGCCAATAACTTCTGCGGTAGACATGGCTTCGGTTCCACCGGAACTTATGGGTAAGTTCAATTTGATATTCTATCAGTCACCTGAAGATGCGGTGTTTAAGGCGTTGGGAGTGGAGTGATGTAGGTAGTTAAATCAAAAAACACGCAGGATATGTTTGTCCAAAAGCGCACTCAATGGAAGCCATTTTATGTACTACAACATAATGTACATCCTCGATTTTAGATGTTGGGAGGTTTAGGGTGAGTAAATGAAGAACAGTCCTTGTTACGAAAACTGGATACAACAGGTAATCAATAATTTTGTTTCTGCAAACTGGGAAACTGCATTATTAGAATGGAAATTATATGACTTTGAAGAGGACAAAACTCTACTATCCTCTTGTATATGTGGTAAAGAAAAGCTCAGATATCTATTCACTATAAGGAATATCAATAACGGTAGAATTCTGTATCCAATTGGGAGTTCTTGCACAAAAAGATTTGAGCGCAAGGATCTCGATGAGGTTGTTACCATGAAAGAAGAATTATTCCGGTTACTCCATGACCTTGAAAAAGGTGAATACATAAAGCTTTCAAGTGATTTATTTTCTCGGAGGCTACTTAATCATTTTTTTGAGGAGGGTGTTTTCCGATCAAACAGCTATAACGGATTTGATCCTGAATCGGACTATTTTTTCTTGCTTAAAATGTTCAACAGGAGGGATAAAAACAATCTTGCTTTGGCGCAGAGCAAAAAGATCTCAGCTATTATCATGAATGCTGTAAGACCCTATCTGCGTTCAATTCTAAGAGATAAAGTTAAGCATCGACGGGAGGGTTTATGAGAATAGTACGTGTAAGGATATCAAATTATAGAAATATCGATGGAACAACCATCGACTTAAATCCGGACTGCAACTATATAATCGGAGAAAACAACCTAGGCAAAAGTAATTTTCTTATGTTACTTGCTACGGTATGCAATGGTAAACCGTTTGAAGAGAAAGATTTCGCCGATCCAGATAAACCTATTGATGTTGAACTTGATATTAAACTGTCCGTAAGAGAACAGGGATTTTTTTGGGACAATTTTTCTCCTAACGATGCTTCATTGATTAAGATACGTTATTTCCAAACAATCAAAGAAGCATATCCAACACTAGTCAGCGTTGATTCAAACGAGACCATACAGACTCGACTTATAAAGAAAGTCAATAATATTAAGTATGAAACAACATCCGTACCAAGTCGTGAATTACGCCTAGACTCACAAAAAGGAGCTGGGATTCTCATAAGTTCAATTATAGAAAAATTTACCGCTGATGATGCACCAGAATTCTTGAATAAAGAACAAGTCACAAACTTAATGACCTTTATTAACGGATATTTGGGGAAAATACGCAGTTTTCGTGACTATTCTATAAAGGCAACGGTTTCTCAAAACCCGACGGATATGCTGACAAGCCTTTTTTACTTATCAGATGGTGATAGAAAAATTGATTTTACGGGGAGTGGCGTACAATACATGGCTATGGCATCGATTAATATTCTGTGCCAGATTATGGTAATTTATAAAAGTAGATCTACTCCATTTAAAGAACAGCTTTTTACAGATGATAGTGGTAGGAAATTGCTTCCACTTATTTTGTCCATTGACGAACCTGAAGTTCATCTCCATCCATACCTTCAGAGATCGCTAATCGGATATTATAAACGGATACTTCAAAATGATGATCCTGATTTTATTGAACTATTAAACAGTTGTTTTGGGATCGACGGGATTGATGGGCAACTAATAATTGTCACACATTCCACTGATGCTTTGGTCGGTGATTATAGAAATCTTATTCGATTCTATAAGAATGAAGGAAAGACTGCGGTAATAAGCGGATACGCCTTAAGGCCAATTGAAGGAACAAATAGTGAAGGTCGTATTAAATCCGAAAATGAGAAGCATCTAATCATGCATTTTCCCGAGATAAGAGAGGCATTCTACTCAAAATGTGCCCTTCTGATTGAAGGTGCAACAGAATATGGTGCTATTCATTCGTTTGCGAATAAGATAAATGTAACACTAGACGATTTTGGAATTTGTGTAATTAATGCCAGAGGCGAAGGTACTATTAAGCCACTGCGTCAATTGCTCTCGCTGTTCTCTGTTCCGAGTGTAGCTATTTATGATGGTGATGTCAAAGCAGGTCATACTATTATAGACTGTGACTTTATTACAAATGAGCTGTGCTTTGAAATTGAAATTGTTAAGACACTTTTTTCTGTCGGAAGAACTGATTTGATTAGGAAAATTGCACTTGAAATGGACAGTAAAGCCGACGATGTCGAGCTTGATTTTGATTTCATTCGAAAACATTTCAAAAAAATGGGAATTGACATGACAGACTACAAGCCTAAAAAGCTTAAGGATGTTAGCGATGAAGATGAGAATGATTTCTGTAGAATGTATTCAGCATGGTTTATGGCTAAGAAAGGTGTCTTACTTGGTAGAATTATTGGAGAAGTAATACTCCAAGAACATATCCCTTCATGCTATTGTGATGCAATAAGGAAAGCTCAGGAGGTGGCTTCAAATGCATAGAGCTCACCTTGCAGATATTAAAGAAAAAATATCGGCGCAGCACGAGGGTGATGAAAGGCAACTTCAAGTCATTTTTTCGGACAGTCTTCGTTTAATTGTTGAAGCCCCTGCTGGTTATGGCAAAACCACAACGATGATCAGCAGGATCGCTTATTTATTTGCGTCGGGTGAAATTTCAAATCCTAAGCGTATCCTAGGTCTAACTTTTAGCGTGAACGCAGCATTGAAAATAAAACGTGAAGTTGATGAAAAATTACCCGCACTTCTTAATGCGAAAAGTAGCCCCATTGCGTTGGGAGATAAAGTCACTGTCACAAATTATCATGGTTTCTGTAAAGGGATACTAAAAAAATATGGATATCTTATGTCTGATACTTTTCGAAAAGATATTAATTTATTTAGAGCTGTTGGCAATTTGATAGACAGCCAAGGTAACATAACAACAGAATGGAAAAACATTGCGAATAGTCTCTCTCTAAAAGAGCAAAAGCAGATTATTGAGGTTGATTATGAAATTGGAAATGGAATTCTACCGACGATAGGCAATATCCAAGAATATAGCAATATAATAACTCGAAAATTATTACCAGTAGGATATATAACTCATAATGCAATAATCCTGTATGTCATCCAAATATTCGATAGTAATACTGAGATAAAAAAATTCTACCAAAACTATTATCCGCTTATTGTTGTTGATGAATTCCAAGATACTAATTGTATTGCGTGGTCTTTACTAGAAGCAATTATTTCCGAACAAACCAAGTTGATTTTTCTAGGTGATCCACTTCAGCGGATTTATGGCTTTATTGGTGCACTACCCAATGTCATGATGACCGCTACCGAAAAATACGGGATGACACATGTGTCGTTATCAAAAAACTATCGATTTCGCAATAACTCAGAGATGCTTAAATTGGATAAAAATATTAGAGCAAATGCAGCTTGTTACTTCGCCACCAAGATTTCAGATGATGATAATGCGATACTGCCAGTTTTTTGGGGTAGCACACAAAAAGCCGAAGCACAACAGGTCGTTGCAAAAG
>Ga0209105_100293_pt1 | contig 17209 bp, 20 predicted proteins | sample SedPBSmetaG_FD_184158 | JGI IMG/M metagenome (GOLD analysis project Ga0209105, IMG submission 184158) | Freshwater sediment bacterial and archeal communities from Indian Creek, Illinois, USA to study Microbial Dark Matter (Phase II) -... | ecosystem: Environmental > Aquatic > Freshwater > Creek >...
GTCCATACTGGAAATCGTTATATATATACATAGATAGGTATATATATACCTATCAGCCCTTGAGGAAGGCTTCCAGCGCCTCGATCACGATGTCCTTCTCCGTGACCCGGCCGCCCTTCTCTTCCGAGCGCTTGAGCGCTTCGCGGCGCAGGCGATCAGCCAGTTCCTCGGGGAAGTTGAAGATTTTTTGCACCCGAGCGCGGCCGTAGCGCTGCGTTTCCTCGGCAGCGGGCGGCGTGGCGGCCGGTGGCGTGGTCACGGTCGCAGGGGCGACCAGCGGCTTTTCTGCCTTGTCGGCCTCCCCGCCTTCGAGGAAGGCGGTCGGGTCTTTGGGCGGCTTGAACTGCGCCGTGTTGGGCTTGCCCTTCATGCTCATGCCATCACCTCCCGGAAGAAGGCTTCCATCTCGGCAATGGCGGCTTGGTCGCGGCCCAGCTCCTGAACGCTCGCGCCTTCGCCGATGGCACGGCGGAAGGCCACGCGCTCGCAGACCTTGGTCGGCAACACGGTCAGCTTCTGCTCGGCGAGGAATTCCAGCATCTCGGCCGCATCCTTGGTGCGCGGATCGACACGGGTCAGCAGCACGCGCACATCCAGCTCGGGGTTGTAGTCGCGGGCCAGCTCGACCACTTCCAGCAAGTCGGTCATGGCGGCAGCGTCCAGATTGCTCGCGCCAATGGGGATCACGGCACGCTGGGCCAGCAGCAGCGCAGAGCGCAGGCCAACCGAATCACGGCCACCGGCATCAACGACGACGTGCTCGAAGCCGCTGGCCAACTGCTTGCCTTCGGCCAAGATCGCCTTGCCAGCGAGGCAGGTGGTGGTGGGCGACGGGTCGTACTGCGTCTCACGACGCCATGCGGCCCAGCTCGCGGCCGAGGCCTGCGGGTCGCCGTCGATGAGCAGCGTCTTGCCCTGACGGGCCAGCATCACTGCCAGATGCACGGCGGTCGTGGTCTTGCCGACGCCGCCCTTGGTGTTCACACACGCGAAGATCATGGGTGCTCCTATCTATGTATATACATACCGATGGGCAGCGCAGCGGCTGGCCCTCGACCTGCCGGGGGACATCCCCGGCCCTGTGACTCGGTAAGTATATATATACCTACCGACCGCAAGCGAATGGTAGCAGACTTTCGCGCTTTTGCGTATAGTTCTACACATACGCAACCAATAAAAGAAGAGAACGCAGCCCATGCAGTTCAAGACCGTCCGCCACCGTGACCAAGATGGCAACTACCACGATGGCAAAACCGTCCAGTGCCTGCGCCGCATCCGCGAGGTAACGCCGGATTTCCCAGAGGGGAAGAACGTGCAGCGCGTGGTGGCCAAGTTCGACCGGGCAGCGCGCGAGCTGCCTGCCGAAGTGGCCGCCATCCTCACCCCGGCCGAGCAGGAAGAGAGGAAAGAGTGGCGCGTCAAACAAGATGAAGAACACCTGAAGTCGGTAGCCCAGTACGAACTCGACACGCTGGCCGAGCGCTTGGGCGTCATCCGCACCGGCATCCAAAAAGGCTATGCCGCCACCAACACCAAGAACGCCGTCGCGATCCGCTCCGGGACCAGAGCGTTGTTGCGCCTGCTGGCCGACCTGATGCCCGAGCCAGTCAAGGGGCGTCCGGTTGAGGAAGAGTACCTGCCTCAGATGCTCCCCAACTTCGCCACGCCCGGCACACCTGAATTCGATTCCTACCAGCGGCTGCTCGAAGAGCACGAGCGCCGCAAAGCTCAAGACCAAGGAGGCTGACATGCGCTTTTGGACATTCGACCCCAACACCTGCCGCTTCGAGCGGGCGAGCAAGCAAGCCGCTTTGCACGCTGCCGACGTGGCCGTGGTCAACGACGACGCCGACGTGCATGTCATCAGCGACCACCAGCCGCCCAAGCGCTGGCCCAGCGGTGAGCCGCTGGTGGTGGCGGGTGTCGAGTTCGAGCGCGAGCTGTTCGAGTAGGTATGTAGGTATATAGGTAGGTATATATATACATGCATCCAGTCAGCGCTATCGCCTTCGACGCCTTCGGCACCCTGATTCAGTACGGGGCACGCCGCATCAATCCATACCTGCGATTGGTCGGCGACACACCCGCCAACGAGAAAGGGGGACGGCTCCCATTCCTGACGCGGAATGTTCCGGTGGAGGTGTTCGCCGAAGAGCTTGGGGTAGGGCACCTGACCCATGTCATCCGCCGTGAACTTGAGGACGAGCTGGCCTCGTTGCAGCTCTACCCGGAAGTCGAACTCGCCCTGCGCAGGTTGCGCGGCACGGGCAAGCGGATCGCCGTGTGCTCGAACTTGGCCTACGAGTACGGCCCAGCCGTGCGACGCCTTCTGCCAGACCTCGATGCGCACGTCTTGAGCTTTGAGGTGGGCGCAGCAAAGCCAGAACCGGCGATCTATGAAGCCGTGTGCAGTGCGCTAGGTAAACGCCCTCGCGATGTGCTTTTCGTGGGCGACAGCAAGCGGTGCGACTTCGACGGGCCGCAGGCCTTCGGGATGCAGGCGCGCTGGCTGGATCGCAGGGGAGGGCAGTCGCTGGCCGATGCCCTTAAGGGAGTGCTATGAAAAAAGAACTCGATGAGCTGCTGTGCCAGCGTTACCCGCTGATCTTCGCTGACCGCCGTCGCTCGATCAAAGAGAGCTGCATGGGTTGGGGCTTTTCTTGTGGTGATGGATGGTTCGATCTGATCGACACGCTTTGCGAACGCTTGCAGTTTTGGACTGATCGCAACGGTGCACCGCAAGTGGTGGCTTCGCAGGTGAAAGAAAAATGGGGCGAGTTGTGCTTCTACCCACGAGGTGACGCCAGCCCGGAACAGTGGGGCATGATTACGATGGCTGAGGCCATGTCCGCCTGCATCTGTGAACAGTGCGGCAAACCGGGGCAGACGCTGGTTCATGGGAACTGCCACATGACGCGCTGCGCGGAGCACGCCCCAGAGGGCGCGATCACGCAAGCGGCTTTCATTGCCCAGCGGAAAGTGCCGGGAATTGCACCATGAACGATCCCGCCGCATGGCACGCGCTGCACCGGCTGGCCGAGTACCCCGTGCTGGCTGCTTTGGCTCGTGAGGGCACCGAGGCGACCAAGCTGGACGGCAGGGCTTGCCGGTACATCTACGAGGCTGGACTGCCCCGGATCGACTGGCAAGCCCTGTCGGTCAGCGAACGGGCTTTCATGCGCTCGCTTGGCATCGAACCAGTGCGGGGGCAAGAATGACGGCCGCCGAACTGCTGGCCAGCGTTCCCATCCATCGCCCCGGCAGCGGTGCCTATGTCGTGTTGGCCGAGATTGCCCAGCCGTGGCGCGATCAGTTCGCCGCAGCACTGCGGGGTAGTGCCGCACCGCTGATCGACGGCGCTGGCCCATGCGCGTGGGCGCACGACTGGCAACAGTGGGTCGCCGGTACATGGCATCACCGGCCGGGGCCGTTTTCACCAGTATTGGTGCTCGACCTTGAGGCCACCTGCGACGATGCCGATGGCCTCCCGGCAAGAGAAATGGAGATCATCGAGATCGGCGCGGTGTGGGCCACCGCTGAGGGCATCGTGCTCGACACGTTTCAGGCGCTGGTGCGCCCCGTGGTACGCCCTCAGCTCACGTCGTTCTGTCGGCAGCTCACCAACATCCAGCAGGCCGATGTGGACGGTGCCGAGCTGTTCCCGGCCGTCGCAGCAAGGCTGGCCAGCTTCGCCCAACGGCATCAGCCACCGGGCGCAACCTGGGGCAGTTGGGGCCAGTTCGACGCCAAGCAGCTTGCCCGCGACTGCGAGCGACACGGCATCCAGAACCCGCTCGCAGCTTTCGAGCATGTGAACCTCAAGCGCCGGTTCGCCAAGGCCCGCAAGATCAAGGAAGTGGGGATGGCCCGCGCGTTGCAGATGGTGAGCTTGCCGCTCGATGGCGCACACCATCGCGGCCTCGACGATGCCCGCAACATCGCCAAGTTGCTGCCGTGGTCGTTATAGGTAGGTATATATATACCTACCTATATACATACCTAAAGACAGGATGCCGGGGGGGGAGGGGTTCACCTTGCCATTGCGCACGGCATGCGATACAATGTATCTCAATCAGTCGCAATAGGAGGCCATCATGGCTGCTACCACCACTATGGTTCACGTCCGTGTGGACGAGAACGTCAAGGCGCAGGCTGCGGAAACGCTGGCCTCGATGGGCCTGACCGTCTCCGATGCGATCCGCGTGTTCCTGACCCGCGTCGTCGCCGACAAGGAACTGCCGTTCGCGCTCAAGGCACCGAACGCCACCAGCCGCGTCGCCATCGCCGAAGCCAACGAGATCATCAAGAGCCGTCGCGCTCGCTTCGCAACCGCTGACGCTCTGCTGAATGACCTCGAAGAAGCCAGCCGCAAGTAAGCGGGCGAACCTGCCTCGCGCGTCGGACTACACCAAGGACTTCCTCAAGGACTGGCAGCGCCTGTCCCATTCTGGCCGGTACGACATGAACCGGCTGAAAGAGGCCATGACGCTGCTGATCGCCAACGACGGGCCGCTGCCGCCTGAATGGCTCGACCACCCGCTGACGGGCGACTGGGCAGGCCATCGCGAGTGCCACGTTGGCGGCGACTTCCTGCTGATTTACACGCTCGACGACTCGGGCAAGAGCGGCTTGGTCGTTTTCGTGCGCAGCGGGACGCACTCCGAGCTGTTCTCGTAGCCCGGAAAGAAAGCCGCCTCGCAAAGCGAGGCGGTAAAAGACTGCGGGCTATCAGGGAGGAAAACGCCGCTACAAGGCAGTCACCCCGGATTATCAGGGCGCAAACTTGGGCGGCTGGCCCGGCGTGCAGTTGTAGAGCACGGGCAGCAGCGGGCCGATGAGGCTCACGGCCGCCACCTTCATGTCGTCGGCGTCCGCCTTCTCCCTCAAGTACCACACCACCTTCTGCACCACGTCGTTGCTGCTCGTGCCCTTCGGGATGCACACGCGCACACGGCTGATCTGCTCGTTCTGCAAGGTGCTTGCCACGCCCGTGATGAAGCCCTCGCAGTGGGCGCGATCCGTCTGGTTTTGGCTCGTGCAAAGCTCGTAGAGCTGGCTGGTTTTCCAGAAGCTGGGGCCGACCATCGGCGGCTTGGCCGGGTCATCGGCGGCCATCGCTGGGCCTGCCAGCAAGCACGCCAGTACCGCGCTGGCCAGCAGGCGGTCAGAAGGGCACTTCGTCATCTTCCCAGCTCGCTTTCTTCGCTGCCTCGGCCTTCTGCTTGATCTTCAACTCAAGCGCCTTGATGAAGCGGATCGACGCGGCGACGTGGTTGAAGATGAGCAGGCTTTCCTCGTAGTTCAGGATGGGGTTGTCGTGCGCGAGGCTCTTGTTGTTGCGCACGTCGTTGAACGATTCCAGCACCGAGATGCTGGATTTCAGGATGCGCTCGGCCATCTGAGATTCAAGGTGGCCACCTTCACGCAGCGCCTTGACGTACTCGCCGAAGATGCTGTGCAGGGCCTTGTCCCGGTTCACCTCGATGCCGTGCGGCTCGCAGGCGATGCGGATGAACTTGATGACGAACGTGTGCAGGCGATCCAGCGCGCCCTCGGGCTGGTTCTTCTCGATGGCTTCGCGGACGTGCTCGGCCACCACCTCGAAGTCGCGGTCATCGGAATTGGCCGTCAGCGAGTCCAGCTCGGCCACCGGCTGGTCAGCAAGCAGGCGCTGCGCGATCACGCGGCAGGCGTCGATCAGCTCGTGGCTGCTATCACCCAGACAGCGCTCGTCGATGCCGTAGGCGATCAGCCCTTCCAGCACGCGGCCGACTGTGTGGTTCGGTGCGACAGCCCAGAAGGTGCGCATCCGCTTGGCCTTGGAGTCGCCGCCCGTGCGGTACTGGGCCGCGTCGATGTCGATGCGGTAGTCGATGAAGAATTCGCTGTAGGTGCGGTCGGAGAAGTTCAGCACGTAGCCGCTACCCATGCCAAGCAGCTTTTCCAGCTTGCGCCCCTCGAACGCGGTCAGGTCGGACATCGTTGTTCTCTCCCTTCTGCCGTCACTGGATCGACGGCAGGCCTCCGACGATCTTGACCGTCTCCACGCTGACGCGGATCACGCGCTTGACCAGATTCAGGATGTACGCCGGATCGTCGTGCTCGCGGCACCATTCGTTCGGGTCGTTCTTGATGCCGCTGTCTTTGTCGGTGTAAGGCTCGTAGCGCTCCATCACCCACTCAAGCGCACTCTTGCCGTTGACCATGTATTCGTGCGTCTCTGGCGGGATGTTCTTGAGGGTGATGCGGCCGTTGAAGATCAGCACGCTCTTGTCCTTCTCCCGGCCGCCTGCGGAGGCAAAGCGCATCTTCTCAACGCGGTAGTAAGCGAAGTCGTTGAGGTCGCCCTTGTCCTTGGCCTCTTCGATCACCGGCCACGGCTCGATGACCTCATAGTCAAGATGCAGCGCGGCAAGGGCACGCCCAGCCTGCTCAAATGCCCGGAAGTCAGGGGTGTAGGGAATCCGTGGCAACACCTTCTTGAGATCGGATGCGTACTGCTCCCGGTACTCGGGAGAGTGCAGCACCCCGTAGCAGTAGTAGAAGATGTCTTCCTTGGTGATGCTCGCGTCCGCGTAGTGCTTGCGGAAGTTGGCCAAGGCTACGTCGGTGATGCCATCACGCTTCACATAACCGTGGGCCTCGGCGTCATCGGCATCGCCACCATCGAAGCTGAATCCAGACTGCGCGGCCTTCTCAGTGGCTGGTTCATACCAGTAGAGCGGGAAGCACAGGCCCTTCGAGATCACCTCAAGGTCAGGCAGGATGTTCCCCATCAGGCATGAAAAATCCTTGCTCGCTCCGTTGCCGGTGAGCTGGATGGCCAAGTTCCGATGCTTCGCCGTGGGATACAGCTTCGGCTGCTGGTACACGCAGTTGTTGAGTCGCCGATTGAAGTACACCCACTGCTTGCAGAAGGGACGGTACTCGGCCACGCGAATTCCGTCCGGGTCGAACTCGCACAGCTTCCCACGGCTGAGATCGGTGTACAGCTCGCGCGTCCACTTGATGTTTCGCGGGTTCGGGTCAGCCAAATCCATCGCCATCTTGTAGGCATCGCTGCCAGCCGCCTTGCAGCGCTCGCTATGTAGCGCCACCTGCTCGTTGTAGCGGTCGATCATCCGCTTGACGTTGCCTTCAAGGGCTGTTCGGCTCGGGTTGTAGACCCATGTGTCGCGGTTGGTTTTCACGCCGCTTGAGCGCATCGCAAAGATGGCATCCGGCGCGTCGTTGAAGGGCACGAAGGCGTTGAAATCACCGCTGCGCTGGTTGATCCAATCGTGGTGCTCGTTCGGCTCAAGGGTCTGCCACGGCACGCTCTGGTGACTGCCAAAGCCGGTGATGATGTCCAGCTTCTGCTCGCGGCTGAGGTAGTCGCCGATGTCGTGGTATCGGACGGTCGCCTTGCCAACGTGCCCCTTGCGCTTCACCAACAGAGTGACGGCAACTGGGGTGCGCGACCCAGAGCCAAAGACCTTGCCGCCTTCCTTGCGCGACAGTTCGCCGCTGGTGCGCTGGTTGCCCCGCAGGTTGAACACATAGACATCCGAGAACTCGTCCTGAAGGGTCTTGCGGAACCCGTCCATCGTGTTGCCGTCGATCCAGCCGCCATTGGTGACAAAACAAACGATGCCCTCGTCCTTGATCCGGTCTGAGGCCCAGCGGAAAGCCCGGATGTAGGAGTCGTACAGGCTGTTCTTGAGCGTCGCGGTGGAGTGTGCGGCGTAGGTCGCGGCGATGCGCCCGTCAAGCCGCGAATACTTGAGGTTCTGGTTGTTGTCGTTCCCGCCGTCCTGACCGACAGAGTAGGGCGGATTGCCCACGATCACGCGGATGTCGCGCGCCTTCTGGCGGTCGGCACGCTCGTGGTTCTCCGGCAGTCCCTCGTCGATGTCGCCGTTTTGCGGCTCGCTCATCTGGAACGTGTCGGTGAGCACGATGCCGGGGAACGACTCGTAGTCCTGCCCGGTGACGCGGTGGAACGACTCTTCGATGTTGATGGCCGCGATGTAGTAGGCCAGCAGCACGATCTCGTTGGCGTGCAGCTCGTGGCGATACTTGTAGGGCAGCTTGTCAGCCGGAATCAGCCCGGTTTCGATCAGCCGCACGGGGAAGGTGCCGGTGCCGGTGAACGGATCAAGGATGTGGACGTTCTTGTCGGCGAGGCGGGTGCCGAAGTGCTCTTGCAGGGCAGCATCTGCACTGTGCAGGATGAAGTCCACGATCTCGACCGGCGTGTACACGATGCCCAGCCGCTCGACCATGCGCGGGAAAGCCGTCTTGAAGAACTTGTCGTACAGCTCGACGATGATCTTCTGCCGCCCCTTGGGGTCGGTGATGCCCGAGGCACGCTCGCGCACGCTGGCGTAGAACCCTTGCAGCGTCTCGTGCTCCTTGTCCAGTGCCTGCGCTTCAAGGATGTCCATGATCTTCTGCATGGACTGGGAAACCGGGTTCTTGGTGGTGAAGGCGTAGCCCTCGAACAGCGCATCAAACACCGGCTTGGTGATGATGTGTTGGGCCAGCATCTCGATGGCATCGTTCTGGCTGACGCTGGGGTTCAAGTTCTTGCGGACGCCCTTGAGGAATTCGTCAAAGGCCTTCTTGCCTTTGGAGTAGGGCTTTTCCAGCAGGGCGCGAATGCGCATCTGGTGGCGGTCGGCGATCTCGGCAATGTCCTTGGCCCAGTCTTCCCAATAGCGGCGGTTGCCGCACTTGTTGACGATCTTGGCGAACATGGCGTCTTGCCACTTGCCCAGCTCCACCGGGTCGAACGAAAACCCAAGCTGCTCGGGCAAGCGATCGGTCTTTTCATTGCCAGCGCCGACGCCGATGACGTTCACTACGCCGTTGCTCTTGCCCATCAGGTCGATGGTGGCGAACTGCTTATCAAGGCGGTCATCGTGGGCGCGCAGGGCGTTGAGCACCTGCCACACCACGCGGTACTTCTTGTTGTCGTCCAGCGCAGCCTCGGGCGACGTGTCCTTGCGGATGCCGATTGGCAGGATCACATAGCCGTACTTCTTCCGGCCTGCCGGGTCTTTGCGCATCACACGGCCGACCGACTGCACCACGTCCACCACGGAGTCGCGCGGATTCAGGAAGATGGCGGCATCGAGCGCAGGCACGTCCACACCTTCGGAGAGGCATCGGGCATTGGTCAGGATGCGGCAGACCGGCTCATCCTTGCCGATATTGCCCTTGAGCCACGACAGCTTCTGATTGCGCTCGACGACGTTCATGGTGCCGTCAACGTGCTTGGCTTCAAGCGCTGGCAGGTAGTCGATCTCGTCGGCGAGGTCGTTGGAGATGCGCTCGAACTCCGCAGTCAGCAGCTTGGAGTGCTTGATTGACTGAGCAAAGGCGATGGCCGTGCGCATGGCCTGCGGGTCTGCACTGATGTCCATGCCATCCTCGGCCGCGACGTGCTTGCCCAGCCCGTTCCAGCAGCCAACGATCTTCACGGCATCGTCCAGCTTGAGTTCATCACCACTGTCGGCGATCCGCTGGTTGAGTACCTGGCTGACGTGCAGCTCATCGACGGCGATCACCAGCACCTTGTAGTCGGACAGCAGGTCGCGCCGCACTGCCTCGTCGAAGCGCAGGCGGTGGAAAACGGGGCCGAAGGTGGACACATCGTCCATCGAGTACACCTGCACATTCGACTCTTCGGCCTTGCTCTTGCTGGCCTCGGCGTAGATGCGCGGGGTGGCGGTCATGTAAAGCCGCTTTTTGCCCTTGATGAAGGCGTTGTCATGCACGCGCACGAAGGCCGATGGATCGTCGCCGGGCGCGGTGTAGCCCGCCGTCCGGTGGGCCTCGTCGCACACCACCAGATCGAACTCGATGCCGGTTGTCTGCTGGGCCTGATGCACCACCTCGATGGACTGGTAGGTCGAGAACACCACGGTCACGGCCGTGTTGTCCTGCGTCTCGGTCATGGACTTGGCGAGCTTGGTCGCGTTCGTCGTGGCTGGGTAGGCCAGCTCATAGATGCGCATGTCCTCTTCGTTGCGGCTCGCCTTGCTGTCCGAGCACACTGCAAAGCAGCGCAGTGGCACGCTGGCGTCGGCCGTCCACGCCCGCAGCGTCTGAGACAGCAGGGCGATGGATGGCACCAGAAAGAGGATGGTCTGGCCCGGCTTGACCATCTCCTGCGCCACGATCAGCGACGTGTAGGTCTTGCCTGTGCCGCAAGCCATGATGAGCTTGCCGCGGTCGCTGGTCTTGAAGCCCTTGAGCACGTCCACTAAGGCTTCGCTCTGGTGCTCGCGCGGGTCTTTCTTGGGCAGCTTGCGGAGCTGGTCGGGCTTCTCAATCGAGAACTGCGACCAGTCGATGGGGGAGGCTTCCAAGTCCTCCAAGGTCATCATCTCGACCGGGATGGTCTGGTTTTCCAGCGCGTCGGCCGCGTGCTTGCTCAGGTTGGCCGTGGCGACGATAAGGCGCTGCGTGAAGCCGCCCTTGCCTGACAGGGTGAAGAAGTTGCCAAGGTCGCCCAGCGGGATCGGCGTGTCGTAGAACTTGCACTGAATGGCACAAAAGCCCTCGTCCTCACGGAGCTTGGCCACCAAGTCGATGCCGGTGTCCGGTGCCTTGTAACCATAGGCCTCCCGCTCTGGCCAGTCCTTCCAAAGCCAGACATCAGAGAACAGGGCGACGTACTGGGGATCGAGCTTGAGGTAGGCCCGGATCAGGCGCTCGAAGCGGTCGCCGAGGTCACGGTTGAAGGCGGACTCGTCTCGGTACTGTTGAAGGATGGTTCGGATCATGGCTTCTTCTTCAATGGCTGTGCCGCACCCGCTTCCTGCTCCCTGCGTGGTGCGACCTTGTAAATGGTTGTCCTCGATACGCCATACAGCTCGGCGATTCGGCCGATGGGGAGCTTCTGTGCATCCACCATCGCGTTGATCTCTTTGATCTGGGCCTCGGTGAGCTTCGGCTTCCGGCCGCCGGCGCGGCCTCGGGCACGGGCGGCCACAAGACCGGCCCGCGTGCGCTCACGGATTAGGTTGCGCTCGAACTCGGCAAGCGCTGCAAAGACGTGAAAGACCAGCTTGCCTGCCGCGCTGCCCGTCTCGATCTTCTCGGTCAGGCTCTCGAAGCTGACGCCCTTCTGTTCCAGCTCGCCAACGATGCGCACGAGGTCGGGCAGGCTGCGGCCAAGGCGATCCAGCCGCCACACGACAAGGGTGTCTCCCTCGCGCAGCGCCTTGAGGCACGCTGCCAGCTCCTTGCGCTCGACATCCTTGCCGCTCGCGGTGTCGGAGTAGAGGCGGTCGTCGCCGATGCCAGCCTTGTGCAGCGCGTCGAGCTGCAAATCAAGGTTCTGGTCATCTGTCGAGACTCGGGCGTACCCGATGCGCTGCCCCATTGGCCGATACCCGCCTTCCAGACACAAAAATGTCCAGCAAAGGTGTGTTTGCTGGACGTTGATAAGTTGACGGCAATTTTAACAGCCGGAGGGCACTTTGGACAGCCAAAACCGCCCATTGCGGCAACTGTCCAACAAACCACCGTTTTATGGACAACCGGTACCGGGCCTTGTCGCACAAGGTGGGATATCAGAAGCCGGTGGCCAAGTTCTCGGCCTAGGTCGTGGCGCTGTGCAAGCGGTTCTGAATCGACACGGAATCACCCGAGTTTTAGCCGCTGAAGGCGGGCGTACCAGTCGCGGCAGCATCAGCAACATGCGGGAGTATGTGGCCTTCCTTAACGGCCTAGCCGCCGTCGGCGCAGTTAATCTCGATGCCGTGGAAGCGTTCTGGATTGAGCGCGCGCATGAGTTCTTTTCAGCCAAGCCGTTCAAGATTCGCCTAGATGCCTCGCGTAGCCTGCGCACGCTGGTGCGTGACGTGATCGCCCAAGCCGATGAACGGCAGCGCAACACGCCGGGGATGCAGTACGCCGGCGCAGTGCTGCAACACCTAGTAGGGGCCAAACTCGATTGCGCCCTTGGTGCTGGCAACTTCGAGCACAACAGCTTTTCAACGTCTGACGCCCAATCGAGCCGCAACGGTGATTTCTTCATTGGCGATGTGGCTATCCACGTCACCACGGCACCCGGCGAAGCGGTCATTGGCCGTTGCCGCGACAACATCGACGACGGCCACCGGCCGATCATCATCACGACTGCACGAGGCCTGACGATCGCCGAAGGGCTGGCCGAGAACGCCGGTCTTGGCGAACGCATCGACGTTTTCGAGGTTGAACAGTTCGTAGCCCTGAACCTCTACGAGCTGGGCAAGTTCGCGGCCGAAGGTCGGCGCGTCGCGGTCGGTGAGGTGGTGACCCGCTATAACGAGATCGTGGAAGAAGTCGAAACCGACCCGAGTCTGAAAATCGAATTTCGCCAATGAGCGAGACGCCGGAACAGCGCAGCCGCACTATGCGGACGAGACTCTAGATCAACGCCCCATGTCCTGCCCCGGCTGCTGCCCCGGCCGATCCCTCGCGTGCTGCTGCTCTCTCTTGGCCCGCTCGCGCTGCTCGCGCTGGTGCTCCTGCTCTACAGCGTGCATCTGCTCGTCGGTCATCTCGCCCGGGCTCAGGCCCCGCGCGCTCTCGATCAGCGCCCGCCGGTACTGCTCCTCGCTGTACTTGTGCCCAGCCGATGCCTCATGCCAGCGCTGTACCTGCTCCCTACCCTCGCGCTGCACGTCGAGATGCAGGGCGTGCACCTGCCGCCGCTGCCCGCTGCTCCCGTCGCTCACCACAGCCCATAGGTCCATACCCTCCTGCCGCACCTCGTGCAGATGCACCCGCAGCCCTTCATGCAGCACCAGCGGCGCGCGCTCCCACCAGCGGCTGCGAGCCTCGGCCGCCGCCGCACCCCGCGCTAGGGCCCGCTCTCGCTCTGCCGCCGCGCGCGCCTGGGCCTGCGCCTGCGTCGGTGCAGCGCTGGGCCGGTGCATCTCTGCGCGTATCTCTGCGAGTACCTGCCGCCGCCGCTGCTCTGCTGCTGCCTGCTCTCGCTGCGCCTGGGCCCTTTGGCGGTCCGCCTCAATAGCGGCGACAGCGTCCGCCGTCATCTGGCACGGTATACCTGCACGCTGGGCCTCACGCGCGACGGCCTCTTGGTACTCACGAGGCCCCTCGAGCATGAGGGTGGTCCATCCCTTTGCCCGGGCCGCAGCGACGGTCACGCGTGCCGTCGCGGACATGTCCGTGCCATCATCAATCCCCGCCGCTAGCACTCCCCCGGTGTCGGTGATGATGACGCCCGGGCAGGTCAGGCGCACGCCTGCGGCTCGCCGCTCTACGCGCGTGGTCGCTGCGAGTCGCTGCATCATCTCGCCCTGGTAGCCTTGCTCGGCCAGCGCCCTAGATCTCCAGTCGATCCACCCCATCGACCAACCGAGCCGCCTGCCACCCGGCGTGGCGGCACCCATGGCCCCGCTCTTGATCTCGTCGTCCACGATGCGCTCGATACGCTGAGCCTGCTCACGAGCCTCGGCACGCCGCGCCTCAGCCTGCCGCCGCATCCCCATCTCGCGCTCGGCCTTCGCCTGAGCGATGCTGCTGCTCGTGTCAATGGTGGACGCATCCGCTTCGGCGCGCTCCAGCTGGCCTTCGGCCTGACGCTTCTCTAGTATTACTGTGATGTCATGCGGCTGCAAGTCACGGACCCCGCGGCCACCTAGGTGGCGCTCAGGTGCGCGGTCGATGCCGCGCTCTTTGAGCGAGCGGTGATCAACACGGGCCTCGTGGCCGTGCTTGGCCAAGTGTCGATTCTGCAAATCGGCCCACCGCTCGCGCAGGGCTTTGAGCTCGGCCTTGCGCTCGGTCGGCGTCTCGCCCGTGCGCTCTTTTCTGCACCCGCCGCGCTCTGGGTTCTTCGCGTTGTACCGCTTGAAATACTGCCCCGGGTCGCGCTCGATGCCGTCGCGCATCCGCTGGCTGTACATGATGTGCGCGTGCGGCTGCTCGCCGCCATCAATGGCCGCACTGGGACGGTGGATCGCGTACTGGTACGCGTGCCGGTCGCCGAGCTCGGTTTTCACAAACTCCTCGACCAGCTGACGGCGCTGATCTGGGTCCAGCTCGCGGGGCAGGGCTAGTTCAATCTCGCGGTAGGCGCTGCCGCCCTTGCGCTCGTGCTCGTCGCTCGCCGACCAGAACTCGCGCGGGCTGTGCTCGGCCCAGCGCGGCATGTTGCCGTGGCCGCTGCATTCTAGATCTTCGTAGCGCGCGCCCCGCTGGTACTTCCCTTCGCGCGCGATGTAGTCGGCGTGGCCGCTGGCCTTGCCTTTTGCACCGACTCGCACGCTCAAGTGATATGACGCCACAACGGGACCATGACAAGCCCGGCAACGCCGGGCGCGTAGCCGACAAAGTCGGCGGAGAGCGCCGCAGGCCGCACTGTTTCTCACGAAGTGAGAAACGTCTAAGTGCGCCCTCCGTAACTTCTTATGGAGGGTATCCGCTTGCGCTGCCCACATTTTACGGATAAAATCACTTCAACACAATCATTTTTTGGGAGTCAACGTCATGGAAGACAAAGCGCAAGAGTGGCTTTTTGACAAGGTGTCCTACATTAAAGGGCTGAAGAGTCCGACTGATGCGCAGTCGCTTCTCATGCTGCTCGCTGAGAAAAGCGAACGGACTGAGCCGGATGAAAAAAAGCTGCGCCTGCTGATCAACGCTGAGAAGGCTGCAGAACGCGCCCAGCGCGCCCGCTTGCAAGCAAGTAAAGTCACTGAATCTGAAAAGCTCGCCGAGCGTAAAGCGCGCAACCACCGGCTCATCAAGCAAGGCGTCCTGGTTGACCTGGCGAGCCTCCAGTCTCACAGCCTAGAAGAGATACTGGGCGCGTTGCTGCTGGTCGCGCAGACCGCGCGCCCAGAGGACTGGCAGAGCTACCAGCAAGCGGGTGCGCAGTGCTTGCTGCAGCGCGGTCTCAATCTGACAGAGTTCAATGAGGACCTGTGATGCAACCCGACCTGACGTCTGATCTGAGCGCCCGCCAGTGGCGCTGGCTCTGTGATCGCGTCGGCGAGCCCGCCGCCGCCGCAGCGCTGGCAGCGGCTGTAGCTAGGGGCCGCAAACCCTTCCCGCTCAATGCCGCAAAAGAGCTCAATCTGACGATGCCCGCCGCTGCCGCTCTGCCGCCCCTGCCGTTGCCGATGATGCCCGGGCAAGCCGCCGCTGCCCGCGCACGGCTGCGCGAGCTACAGGCCGAGATGCGAGCCGCCGGGGTGCGATAAAGACACCCCCGCCGCCTATGCCGCCGCCGGGCGCTGTAGCAGGCCTGCCCGGAGGTCTGCAAGCATGTGCATCTGCCGCTCAAGCTCAGCATGCAGCGCGCCCTGCGCTGCACGGGCCTCTGCAGCTGCGAGTGCCGCCGCCGCCGCCGCCGCAGCTCTCTCCTGCTCCCACTGCTGCCTCTCTTGCTCGCGCTGGGCCAGCGCCGCCGCCAGCGCCTCGGCGTGTACCTCGGCGTGCGCCTGCATCTGGACCTTCGCCTCTGCCAGCGCCTGCACCGCCGCCCGCGCCTGCACCGCTTGCTCTTGCTCCCGCTCTTGTACGGCCGTCAGCTCTACATCGAGCGCGGCCACGTCTGCGCGTGACGTGTCGAGCTGGCTACGCGCTTGATCGCGCTCGAGTAGCGCTTGCGCAAGCGCTTGAGCGGTCTGCGCTTGAGCCGCTACCCACGCACCGCGCCAGAGCGCGTCTAGCACGTCCTTGGGCCCCGCCGGGATCTCACCGCTGGCCGGGACTGCGGGCGCATCGAGCTCGGCGCGGATCGTGTCGAGGTGCCGTTGCACCGTGCTCATACCTCCCCTGCCCAGGGCGCGCTGCACCACGCTGGCGTTGGTCTTGCGCGCATCGAGTCCGAGCGCCTGCAGTTGCTCGCGCACGTCGTCGAGCGTGACCGTGCGAGCTGCCGGGGCGGTCTGTGGTGCCTGGTCTTGCATGATGATCTCCAGTGGTTGAGGGTGATGGTTTACGATTTACTGAGTAAATTATACCACGTAAATTTACCCGTATCAAGTAAATTTTTTGGCTTTTTTACCGCATGACACGGTAAATTTCCGGTACATAATACCCGTACTCTGTACCATCTGGTACCCGCCGGGTGCCAGTCCCTCGGGGTACCTGTCGGCGGCCCCGCCGCCGCTGCCAGCTTGCCGCAGCAAGCAGGCAGTTGCACTGCGCCTGGTCATCCTTTGCCCCCCCTCCGCCGCCGCACAACAGCGGCCCCCGTCGCCCGCCAAAAGCTGCCGATCGCCCCGTCCTATTTACAGCCAGCCTCGGCACGCCCGTCGGCAACTGTCGCCGGGCGCGGCGCCGTCCGCGCCTGATAAGCCCGCGAGCACTCCGCACGCCAACACAGTGCCACGTGGTTTATAGGCCCTGCAAGGGCCGCCTGGGCACGCTACACCGGTGAGGTTTATCAGGGTACCCGGCAGCTCGAGCAGCAGCGCACTCCCGCTCCGGTATCCAGCCCGCCGGGTCTCGGTGCTACGATGGATCTAGGATCGCCCCATGCACATTCAAACGCTTGCCAGTGTCGCCGCCCTCGCGCTCGTTCAGGGCGATGATCGCTTCAACCTTTTCATGAAGGAGTTTGTGGACGACCTCTCTCGCCCCGACAACGCTGCGCCGGAGCGGCAGCGAAGCATGATTTCTGACGAGCCGCCACTGCTGGCGCGGCCTGCCTTGAACGCATTTCTGGCTGGTGCAGCAGAGTTCATCGCACAGCGCGCCGACGTAGAGGCGCCTCTGTGGACTATGCGTCCTGAGCGGTTCTTGCAAAAACCTGTGTTTTGGGGCTTGCGTCCGCAGATGCGGGCGCATTTACTCGCCGAAACCCCGGGCCCCTTCCGCCGCCGCAACCTGTTTTGCGGCTACGTCTGGCTGCGCAGCAGTCGCTGGGACGGGGATGTGTCTATACGCTCCTAAACCTCCCCACGGCTCTGGCGTTTGTTCGATGTTGAATTGCCGGGCGCAGCCCCAAAACGATCGGTTCTGGAGCAAAAACCGGCGCGAATCCCGCCCTTGCGCCGGTCGTCAACCCTGCGGGGGCCGCGCGCCCACGAGGTCTTCGCTAACCATCAACCCCAATCAACCCCAATCAATCCCAATCAATCCCAATCAATCCCAATCAATCCCAATCAATCCCAATCAATCCCAATCAATCCCAATCAATCCCAATCAATCCCAATCAATCCCAATCAATCCCAATCAATCCCAATCAATCCCAATC
>Ga0209105_100295_pt1 | contig 17142 bp, 10 predicted proteins | sample SedPBSmetaG_FD_184158 | JGI IMG/M metagenome (GOLD analysis project Ga0209105, IMG submission 184158) | Freshwater sediment bacterial and archeal communities from Indian Creek, Illinois, USA to study Microbial Dark Matter (Phase II) -... | ecosystem: Environmental > Aquatic > Freshwater > Creek >...
ATGAGCAAATGCATGGCCACCAAGCTATTGTACGAGAAACTCATAATAAAGGGGTAGTTGATTCTAAAGAGAATGCCTCCCCATCAGGATCTTCTTAGTGTGCTCCCCGCAGGCGCGGGGGTGATCCTAGTCGCCTCCGCCGTCCTTAGGCAGGGTATAAGTGCTCCCCGCAGGCGCGGGGGTGATCCCGCGACGCCTCTCCCGATCCCGGGCAGATATGCGTGCTCCCCGCAGGCGCGGGGGTGATCCTCTAAGCGGCCTTGACTTTTTAGAGCCATGGCCGTGCTCCCCGCAGGCGCGGGGGTGATCCGTTAAGCGGGTGCTCGGCATACTCTAATAGATCGTGCTCCCCGCAGGCGCGGGGGTGATCCCGCGCTCCCAGACTGGCCGAGGAGCCGGCGAGGGTGCTCCCCGCAGGCGCGGGGGTGATCCGGTGGAGACCTTGGATTAGAGGACACCGAGGGCGTGCTCCCCGCAGGCGCGGGGGTGATCCTCATCTGCTTTTCCCCCTCTTTTAATCCCTTGTGTGCTCCCCGCAGGCGCGGGGGTGATCCTTTACGATCCTATTTGCGGCTGACCCTATACTTGTGCTCCCCGCAGGCGCGGGGGTGATCCTATTTTCATCCCATTATCCTCACCGCTTGGTGAGGTGCTCCCCGCAGGCGCGGGGGTGATCCTTTACGATCCTATTTGCGGCTGACCCTATACTTGTGCTCCCCGCAGGCGCGGGGGTGATCCTAATGTTCCCGCTACATCCGAAACAGAGGCCACCGTGCTCCCCGCAGGCGCGGGGGTGATCCTGTTGGCAAATACAAAGCATCTTCCGAGGTAAGTGCTCCCCGCAGGCGCGGGGGTGATCCTATCATCACCCGCCTAGTGCCCTTTGGCGAGGATGTGCTCCCCGCAGGCGCGGGGGTGATCCTCAAGAATTGCGAGATGATGGAAAGTAGCAATTGTGCTCCCCGCAGGCGCGGGGGTGATCCCTAAGTGTCTATATGGGTAGCCCGTCGAGCTGGGTGCTCCCCGCAGGCGCGGGGGTGATCCTACCTCGCGGAATTAGACAGAAACACTTGTGAAGTGCTCCCCGCAGGCGCGGGGGTGATCCATAAATGCTAATCAGAAGCCAAAGCGGCGAGCGGTGCTCCCCGCAGGCGCGGGGGTGATCCTAAAATGCGGGACCAAGAAAAAACGCTCTCCGAGTGCTCCCCGCAGGCGCGGGGGTGATCCTTGGCAAGTTTTCAAGGTTGATGCAAGGGCTATGTGCTCCCCGCAGGCGCGGGGGTGATCCTCCTATGTTCCATCTCCCTACGTTATCGCAAGCGTGCTCCCCGCAGGCGCGGGGGTGATCCTACCAACAGGAAGATTGACATAAGGATTAAGCGGTGCTCCCCGCAGGCGCGGGGGTGATCCCCCGATTCCTCAGTCATCATACTGCCGGGCGACGTGCTCCCCGCAGGCGCGGGGGTGATCCTGCGAATCATCATTGAGTGGAAGGACCGAAAATGTGCTCCCCGCAGGCGCGGGGGTGATCCCTGTCTTGCCGTGACCAGCCGGCGCGAAAAAGAGTGCTCCCCGCAGGCGCGGGGGTGATCCGGAAAGTCTCTGGAGGATAATCTGGAGCGGCTAGTGCTCCCCGCAGGCGCGGGGGTGATCCCTTGAGTATGCCCTGCAATGCGGGACAACCATAGTGCTCCCCGCAGGCGCGGGGGTGATCCGGTGACTGGGAGTGACTGGGAGTGACTAAAAGGTGCTCCCCGCAGGCGCGGGGGTGATCCTACGAGAAGTGGCATGATGCGCAGTTCGATCCTGTGCTCCCCGCAGGCGCGGGGGTGATCCTAATATTGTGTAGGCTTGCGGCAAGCGGAAAACGTGCTCCCCGCAGGCGCGGGGGTGATCCCCACCATCCGGGAAAACCCATAAGCCGCAAACAGTGCTCCCCGCAGGCGCGGGGGTGATCCCATTGCTTATATCCCCACACCGCCTAGCCACTCGTGCTCCCCGCAGGCGCGGGGGTGATCCGATAGTGTACAACGGCACTAAAACTAATCCCAAGTGCTCCCCGCAGGCGCGGGGGTGATCCTTACTATGACAAAGATGTTAATTAGCATGCCGCGTGCTCCCCGCAGGCGCGGGGGTGATCCTGACATATGGGAGAAACTGAACTCATTAGACCAGTGCTCCCCGCAGGCGCGGGGGTGATCCCCGTACTTTTAAGGACTTCAACGTGATGATACAGTGCTCCCCGCAGGCGCGGGGGTGATCCCACATGGTATCGCTACAGAATTACCACAAGCCTGTGCTCCCCGCAGGCGCGGGGGTGATCCTCAGAGAGAGTGTGGGATATATACAGCTGGAGAGTGCTCCCCGCAGGCGCGGGGGTGATCCTTGATCCTAGCCCCGGGAGTCTTGTTCCCGGAGGGTGCTCCCCGCAGGCGCGGGGGTGATCCCCATCATTGCTTGAAGCAACCCAAGCCAAGACGGTGCTCCCCGCAGGCGCGGGGGTGATCCTTTCGCAGACTCCAATTCCAAAGAGGGGGTTAGAGTGCTCCCCGCAGGCGCGGGGGTGATCCTCGATTTCACGCCCTCTGTACTGGTTTGATCACGTGCTCCCCGCAGGCGCGGGGGTGATCCTTGACAAAGATATGCCCATGAGCCGTTTGTTGTGTGCTCCCCGCAGGCGCGGGGGTGATCCTCCTAAAACTTGTGCACGAGTTCAGGCAGACAAGTGCTCCCCGCAGGCGCGGGGGTGATCCCGCAAGGTCACATGTTCCACAAAGGATTAAAAGGTGCTCCCCGCAGGCGCGGGGGTGATCCTACATCTAATCTTTTTGCCCACACCGCAGTAGAGTGCTCCCCGCAGGCGCGGGGGTGATCCCGCTTTTTTCATTCTTTTCTTCCTCCTTTTTTTGTGCTCCCCGCAGGCGCGGGGGTGATCCTACTGGGCCCTGTGCAAGTAATGGGGATGAAGAGTGCTCCCCGCAGGCGCGGGGGTGATCCTCTTGACAAGGCGAACCTGCGGTGATAATATCCGTGCTCCCCGCAGGCGCGGGGGTGATCCTGAGGAAGAACATCGATTGCTTTTTGAGTGGCTGTGCTCCCCGCAGGCGCGGGGGTGATCCTCAGCGTACCCTTCGTATTCCGTCGATTTATGCGTGCTCCCCGCAGGCGCGGGGGTGATCCCAGTGAGGACAGGCGGGGTGAGAGGCCCGCGAAGTGCTCCCCGCAGGCGCGGGGGTGATCCTTCGTGAAATTGGTTTAATGCAGTATGGGGGTAGTGCTCCCCGCAGGCGCGGGGGTGATCCCCTGCTTCAACTACCATAAACGCTTTTTTCATTGTGCTCCCCGCAGGCGCGGGGGTGATCCTCATTGTATTGTCCCCCTTTTCGCGGGCCTCTCGTGCTCCCCGCAGGCGCGGGGGTGATCCTCAGGATACCCTTCATATTCTGTAGACTTATGCGTGCTCCCCGCAGGCGCGGGGGTGATCCCTAGACCGTCTATACATCCCAAGTGACTTAGACGTGCTCCCCGCAGGCGCGGGGGTGATCCTAGCCAGTCAACCCGCAGTGACGTTTATGCCTAGTGCTCCCCGCAGGCGCGGGGGTGATCCTAAAATTACAAAAAATGGGGTGGTAACTAAAGGGTGCTCCCCGCAGGCGCGGGGGTGATCCTACTTTGACGCCTAGGTTAATAACATCTACAGAGTGCTCCCCGCAGGCGCGGGGGTGATCCGACCACCAGTGGCTTGGGCCCCTCCTATTCAAAGTGCTCCCCGCAGGCGCGGGGGTGATCCAGTTGGCTACTTTTTGTCGGAGGTCTGGACGATGTGCTCCCCGCAGGCGCGGGGGTGATCCCTGTTGTGAGTGTCGACATTGACTTCGACGAAAGTGCTCCCCGCAGGCGCGGGGGTGATCCCGCCCTTGGCCAAGAACAGGAAGTATACTGGGAGTGCTCCCCGCAGGCGCGGGGGTGATCCTTAGACGGATCAACCCGTTCACGATGCCGCCAGGTGCTCCCCGCAGGCGCGGGGGTGATCCTCAGTACTGTTGTATTTTTGCGGCGGTATACCCGTGCTCCCCGCAGGCGCGGGGGTGATCCTAATTAACTCAAATTTCCATAGAGCGAAACTTTGTGCTCCCCGCAGGCGCGGGGGTGATCCTACTCTCCTGCTACAATTATCCGTAACATCAGGGTGCTCCCCGCAGGCGCGGGGGTGATCCTCATTGCCATACATTACAGTAAAAACAAAAAAGGTGCTCCCCGCAGGCGCGGGGGTGATCCCAGGGCGGCCAATGGTACGGAGGTGTTCTGGCAGTGCTCCCCGCAGGCGCGGGGGTGATCCCAGGGCGGCCAATGGTACGGAGGTGTTCTGGCAGTGCTCCCCGCAGGCGCGGGGGTGATCCCAGTTAGACATCCACACAATAGACTTGCTACAAGTGCTCCCCGCAGGCGCGGGGGTGATCCTTCGCCGAAGCTGTCTAGCCACTCAAGCGGCGGGTGCTCCCCGCAGGCGCGGGGGTGATCCTGTGGCCTATAATTGTGCTCTGATTAGCCGCAGGTGCTCCCCGCAGGCGCGGGGGTGATCCGTAAGAATCCGTCCGCCAACTGTCTGCCTATGTGTGCTCCCCGCAGGCGCGGGGGTGATCCTGAATAAGGCTAGGCTCATCCGCATAGCGGTTGGTGCTCCCCGCAGGCGCGGGGGTGATCCCTCAACGGCCTAAAAGTATCAGCCCCCTTTTTCGTGCTCCCCGCAGGCGCGGGGGGTGATCCTTGGCATAGGTATGCCCAAGATCCGTTGATTGTGTGCTCCCCGCAGGCGCGGGGGTGATCCCGCACACGGTAGCAACGACAGCGTACTTTTTCTGTGCTCCCCGCAGGCGCGGGGGTGATCCCTTTGCTATAAGTATCGTACGAAGCACGAAGTTGTGCTCCCCGCAGGCGCGGGGGTGATCCCTTTGCTATAAGTATCGTACGAAGCACGAAGTTGTGCTCCCCGCAGGCGCGGGGGTGATCCCTCGTCATAGCGCCTAAGTCCCATACGAAAGATGTGCTCCCCGCAGGCGCGGGGGTGATCCTAGACAATGACGCACAAAAATGACCTGCTATCAGTGCTCCCCGCAGGCGCGGGGGTGATCCTGCCCTTAAGCGACAGGGGTACCAAGTAGACCAGTGCTCCCCGCAGGCGCGGGGGTGATCCCTCTTCGCGGGTAGCGCATACCTCGAAAACTTGGTGCTCCCCGCAGGCGCGGGGGTGATCCCCTGGCCGAGGAGGCCATCTTACGCGACGCACAGTGCTCCCCGCAGGCGCGGGGGTGATCCCGAAAGGCAAGCATGGGTAGCTGCTAACGCTGCGTGCTCCCCCCAAGCGCGGGGGTGATCCTAAGCACGCGGGAACGCCGCCTGTGGCAGAACGACTGCGCCACGCAGGTATGGGGTGACCCCGTAGCCTGCAAGTTCCATGAGTGGAACACGTGGTGCCACCCACAGTTTCATGTGTGAAACCACTGTTTGATTCTTATCAGTAACAAATAGAGTGCCCCCGCACCAAGGCCAGGGGCACTCCTACTCACTTGTCGTTGCCGACGAATTTAATGCGAATTTCGACGATCTCGCTGTAGCCGCTGGTGCGGATGGGTGGACCCCAAGTGCCGAATCCGCAGGATACGATGACTTGCAGGGTTTCTTTGGTTAAGTGGCCCCAGTCGATTTCGAATACACGGCCGGTGATGAGATGGTTGGGGAAGAATTGGCCGTTATGGGTATGGCCAGATAATTGCAGGTCTACTTTGTTGGCGAGGGCTTCGTGCAGCGCTGCCGGCTGGTGGTCTAAAAGGATGATGGGCAGGTTATGGTCGATGCCTGCCATTACTGCCGAAAGCTCCTTGCGGGGGGCTTTGTTTTTCGCCATGTAGCGGCCAAGGCGGTCGTTGCGACCGACCACGTAGAACTGGTTGTGTACCTTGGTGTATTGATCGACCAGGACGGTAATGCCTGAGGCAGACATATGCCTAGTAGCCTCAACTGAGTTGTCGCCGAGGTGTTCGTGGTTCCCTAATATGGCGAAGGAGCCAAGGCGCGGAGTGAGCTGGCGTAGTAAGCGCGGCATCTCCTGCTTGGCGAATTCGCTGACGTCGCCATCGATAATATCGCCAGCAAAAAATACGATATCAGGCTTTAGGGCATTTATGCGGTCGACCATTTCAGCTAGGCGGCTGTTGTTGACGGCAGTGCCAAGATGCAGATCTGAAACCATCACGGCAGTGAGCCCCGCCAGGCCTTCTACTGGTTTATTGATGCCGATATGGTAGGTGGTGACACGAGTAAGGCGGGCGTTCCAGAGGCCATAGGCGAGAATGACAGCCACTGCCATCATAACTCCAATCCCTACAGCAAGGGAGGGAGCGGCGGGTAGGCGCGCAATAAAGTGCACTAAATCCACCCCTGCCCAGAGCAGCCCGGCGTAGTAGATTACAGCCAGCCAGTAGTTGCCGAAGTCGGCAATAGGACCGATGGCAGCTCCTCTAGCGACACGCTTTGCTAAGCGCGCCACAAAGGGGGACAAGGCGAGTAGGGCAACCATTACCCAGTATAGGCTGACATGAGTGTCAATGAGCGGCGCAAAGGACTGCAGAAAGCGCAGGCCAATGTAGTAGTGGACGCTGCTGTAAATGGTGATAAAAGGGATCATTATGGCGAAAAATAACAAAATTGTTCAACTCTCCTTGTCGTGGATGCTCTGGCCTGCGCGCACTTGACATCGCGCTATTATCAGCGGCTGATGGTGGGGGAGTTAGCCCGTTGCTTTGAAAATTCGAAGTAATGATAAGTCAGAGCGGCCAGTAGTGCTGCGAGCAGAGGTGGAGCCCCATTAACTGTAAGGCTCACGGTGTGGCCGATAACTTCGCCCCCAAGTCTGCCCGTTAGAGTGCCCAAGGTGGCATCGTAACGCAAGGCACAGCTAAAGCCAAGTGTCTCGCCACCCACGCGGCCATCGATTTCGTTATTGCTTAGCCACAAACCCACATCTTGTCCGACGACCCCGCCACCGACGCGGCCCATAAAACTATCCGCGCGAAGCTCACCAGAAAGGCTCTGGCCGTGGATAGCCCCGCCAAGGCGCCCCGTGACATCGCCTTGGCGCAGGCTGAGGTTGATATCTCCGCCGCGCCACATACCCCCGATGCGCCCGCGGATACTTGTCCCCCCTTCTTCAATAGTCGCATAAACATCAAATCCTTCAAATGCCCCGCCCACGCGGCCTTCAATGCTCCCCATGTCTATCGCCTCCAAACCATGTGCTAGGCCCTATTGGTCTCTGCCGCTTCTCTGGCCCGCATTTCCACCAAGACGCAAGCCTGTATAAAATCAAGGCCAAGTGTTTTGCATCGCGCCATGATGGCTTCGGTGTCGGCCCCAGGCTGTAGCCACGCCTTGCCGACCCCAAGGGCCGCCGCTTGTTCTAAGTACTGCTCTCCCGCCCGCGGGTTTATGACCAGACAGAGTACATCGGGCTTGATTGCCAGCTCGGCCAGTTTGGCGTAAACACCCTCGCCACCACTAGGGTTCAGTCGCGACACTTGGTACCCCTTGCTCTCTAGTTTCTGCACAATTTTGTAGGCATACTTGTCTGGATTAAGAACATCGCCTGCCACGGCCCAACTTTTTAGTGCTAGAAATTCATCTTTTTTCATTGCTTTAGTCCTCCTTTGTTCTTGTCCGTTAGTAGTTCGTGTCTGTAAGCGGCATTGTCCATCTTAGCAGCAAGAAGGTGTTCCTCCGCTAGTGTTTAGCGGCAAGACTGTGGAGTGATGCCCGGGGGGTGGCTGTTCTATCGTACTGGCTCGTAGCACTAGTTTCTTCAAATATTCGCTAAAGGTGCTGAAATCCCTCTCTTGCAATGATTAGGGGAAGGATCAGTCCGGAGCTATTACGAAAACATAAAGGCCCAATGATTAAGGGAGAGGGTTTTAGTAAGAGGGATTCTACTGTAGTGATCTCAGATAGTGCAGGGGATAACGTACATGCCTCTGCAGAGCGGGGGAGGGCGGTTCATGTTGCTGCGGGTTATGCCAGATTATGTGGTAGAATGGATTTAGAAATTGATCTGTTGGGAGGTTTACCTCTTGAAGTCTATGACACTGAAAAAGCGCGACAATATAATGAAAGCTGCTTTGTTTAATGCAAGGATGGAAGGCTTCAGCGTACCAGAGTCCGTTGTGAGTGCCAGCGAACAGGTCCTTGCAGGGAAAGTTAAGGCAGATAAATTGGTGAGTCAGTATAAGGCTCAGTTCAGCAAGGGGCGATAATCTGCCATGTCAAAATACAGCCTTGACGCGGAGGAGATCCCGTCTAACAAATTAGGGCCGGGGTACAGGGAGTAGAAATTTGAAGGAGTGAACGATGTGGGCATTTACGCTTATCTCTCTTTTAACGGCAATTGCCGCCAGGCGTATGAATTTTACGCCGAAATCTTTGCGGCTGAAAAGGGTGACCTCTCTACCTACGGCGAGGCGCCACCTAGCGAAGGCTATGAAACGCCAGAAGAAACAAAAGACCTTATCCTTCATGGTGAAATGACCATCCACGGTACAAAGGTGATGTTTTCCGACACCTTCCCCGGCAGTCCGTTTGCGATAGGAAATAACGTCACCCTAGCGCTAGTGCTATCTGACGCAGATGCCGTAAAAGAAGCCTTCCAGAAGCTGCAGGAGGGCGGAGAAGTACTTATGGACCTGCAAGAAACTTTTTGGAGCAAGTGTTACGGCAGCCTTGTAGACAAGTTTGGTGTTACGTGGGGGCTTAATTGCCTTAGCGAGTAACAGTGTTTGGTATACGTGTAGCTACAATTTTTCGGTGACATTTGCCGCCAGACCCGATAGTGCTCCGGCGGCCATCTCCCAAGTTATGTCTGCGGCATAGCAGTACCTCTTCTGATAACGCTCCCACAGACTGATCATGATCATGCTTGTGGTAATTCTTTGGATTACCACCTTATGGTCAAGCATCAGATGGGCTGTCTTGCGTTTCTCGGTCGTTCTTTTTAGCGCAAGGCGGAAGGTCTCCTTATCAAGGGACTGTGTACGCAGCAAGATATAGATATCATAAAAGTCCCTCATCCGTGTGTTGGCTATGCCGCGCGTGATGACGGTTTCGAACTTCTCAGCGAGTACGGTTTCCAGGTTGTAGGCCATGATGGCAATTTTTCTGTCCTCAAACATCAGCTTAAAACTATACTCTATTTCCCTCGGGGTGATGACATCCCCTGTCGTGATGTCAATCTTTAGAGTCTGTCTCATTTTATCGAGTGAAGCCTCAATAGAAACACGGTAGCTAGGATGATCAGCTTCCTCGCGGATTTGCTCCGTGCCTCGCAGAGTTAATGTTATGCTATCGTCTAGAGGGACGCTTAGAATGGCAGCAACAATTGCTACAATCTCATGCTCGGTCAAGACATTACCTTTAATAGTGGCGTCCAAGTCCATGGTCGTACGGGTGTCGATTCCTACCATTGCCGCAATCAGCATGCCGCCTTTGAGTATGAAGCCGTTCTTATGTTTTGATAAGGCTACCCGCTCCAAGATTCGCTCGAACATGTAATTGCGCAGGAGTACTTCTGCTTCCACGTTTTTAAGTTTGGAGAGGTTGCGCACCAACGCCTTAAGTTGGATCGACGTTTTCATAAGAGAACCTCCATATAACTTCGGATTGGCTTCACGATTCGAAATACTTCTGCCATCTGCATAAGTGAGTCTAGGTTCTTGTCTTTTCTCTTGGCATAACGTTTCGCAGCGTCAGTTACAATGGCGATATCCATCTGGTTGCGGCTTCGAATGCAGTCGCAAATTGTCCTCTCTAAGCCGTAGGCAACCACCATATTTCCAAACATCGTTTCCACTTTGACAGCGCCAAGTTCGTGGAGCTCTTTTTTGACTGAAAAAACGGCAAGACCTGCCGTGCGCAAAGTTTTTGTGTTGTAACCAGTGGGCACTGTCACAGTGTACCGGATTGGATCACGGTCGGTCAGATCATGAAGATACAGTGCTGTATCATGTGAATAGATGATTTTAAGTCTCCGCTGCTGTGCAATGTACATTTTGTCTGGGTGGTCATTTGGCGAAAGATAGACACCGTGGACAGCCCGCTCTAAATCGCCGGACTTGACAAGCATTCGCAGCCGCTCATTTGAAATGCCGAGGGCGTTTGCCTGCGCTGCAGTGATAATGCCTTGGTTTTTTAAGATGAGTTGCAGGTTTTCGGGCAATGGCAAGTGCACCAGCTCCTTTCGCTTGATTTTAGTGCTTATATTGTATGGCATATGAGCACCAAAATCAACAAACTCCTTGGAGGGAAAGTTAGGGCTATTTTGCGGCGCATAGATTCGACATAGACCATACAGGATTTAGGCAATACTTGTCGAACCTTACTGTCGAGCGGCATAAATTGTCGGTTGTTGGGCGAGAAGGAGCTGGCGTGCGGTGAAGTCAATTGCCTTTGTCGACCTCGAGGTCCATGCGACTAAGCACACTGTTATGGATATTGGGGCGACCAATGACCGGGGCAGTGTGTTTCACGCGCGGTCTTTGTCGGGCTTGGCTAAATTTCTGCAGGGGCATGACTATCTGTGCGGGCACAACATCATCGGGCATGATCTGCTTTACTTGAAAGAAGCGCTGAGGGACACCCCGCACCTGCGTTTTAATATAATCGACACCCTTTATCTCTCGCCCTTATTGTTCCCTAAGAAGCCATACCACAGGTTAGTTAAAGATGAAAAGCTGCTGTGCGACGAGCTCAATAACCCTCTCGCAGATGCCATAAAAGCCCAGGAGCTGCTCGCAGACGAGGTGCTGGCCTTTACGCAATTAGAGGCACCCCTACAACAAATCTTCTATGAACTTCTCATGGCGCGCAAAGAGTTTGGCGCCTTTTTTCGCTACGTAGATTATGGCGGTGTAGCTAGGGATGTGTCGCAGCTTATTCGCGAGCATTTTGCGGGGATTTTCTGCGAGAGAGTAAATCTAAACAAAATAATCTCTGTCGAGCCAGTGGCTTTGGCCTATGCCCTGGCTGTTCTTAACGTGCGTGACCGTTTTTCGGTGCCACCTCGCTGGGTGCTGATGCAGTTCCCCGCTGTTGATTGGGCCATGGATCTGCTCAGGAACCGGCCCTGCCTCGAAGGTTGCGCGTACTGCAATCAATTTCTCGATGCGCGCTTTGGGCTAAAGCGCTATTTCGGTTTTGATGACTACCGAACTTTCGATGGCTTGCCCTTGCAAGAGCAGGCCGTCACCGCTGCGCTCAATAATAAGTCGCTCCTCGCGGTCTTCCCTACTGGCGGAGGCAAGTCCATTACTTTTCAAGTGCCCGCGCTTATGGCGGGAGAAAACGTTAAGGGCTTGACGGTCGTAATTTCGCCCCTGCAATCACTAATGAAAGATCAGGTAGACAACCTCGAAAAAGCGGGCATCACCGACGCGGTTACCATTAGCCGGTTGTTAGACCGTATTGAGCGCGCCAAGTCGCTAGAGCGGGTAGAGGACGGAACTGCCTCGATATTGTATCTTTCGCCGGAGGCGCTGCGTACGCGCACTGTTGCCCACATCTTAAGGAGCCGCAAGATCGCCCGTTTTGTCATAGACGAGGCGCATTGTTTCTCTGCCTGGGGGCAGGATTTTAGAGTAGATTACCTCTACATCGGCGAGTTTATTAAGTCCCTGCAAAAGGACAAAGGTCTGCTCGAAGGCATACCTGTATCTTGTTTTACTGCTACCGCTAAACCCAAAGTGATTGAAGATATTAAGGCCTATTTTAAGGACAAGCTAGGACTAGAGCTTATCGACTTCACTTCTGGCGCTACGCGTCCCAATTTGCACTTTAAAGTGGTTCGTCATGCTACCAAAGAAGAAAAATACGACACCTTGCGTAGAAATCTCGAGCAGAGGCCCTGCCCGACCATAGTATATGTGACCCGCACTGCTACTACCGAAGAGTTGGCAGCAAGGCTTTCTCAAGATGGTTTTCCGGCCAAGCCCTACCACGGGCAGATGACGGCGCGAGACAAGAAGGCCCACCAAGATGCCTTTATGGAGGGCGGGGTTTCCATCATTGTGGCTACCTCGGCCTTTGGCATGGGGGTGGACAAAAAAGACGTGGGCATGGTTATCCACTTTGAAATATCGGGGTCGCTCGAGAACTACATCCAAGAAGCCGGCCGCGCCGGTCGCGATGCACAGATTTCGGCAGACTGTCTTGTTCTTTTCTGTGAAGAAGACCTCGACAAACACTTTGTTATGCTCAATCAGTCCAAGATTAACATTAAAGAAATCCAGCAAGTGTGGAGTGCTATTAAGAACATAACCCGCCTGCGGCGAAAAGTGTCGCAAAGTGCATTAGAGATTGCTCGCAAGGCCGGTTGGGATGAAGGAGTAAGGGACATCGAATCCCGCGTCCGCACGGCAATTGCCGCCCTTGAACAGTCGGGTTATGTTAAGCGCGGGCAGAATGTGACTCGCGTGTTTGCCGACAGCATTATGACGAAAAATGCCCAAGAGGCTGTCGACCGCATCGAGGCCTCCGACAAGTTTGCGGAAGATGAACGTCAGGATGCGGTGCGCGTCATTAAGCGGCTAATCTCAAGCCGAAGTCAGACTTTTGGCAAGAGAGAGGAAGATGACGCTCGCAGCGACATTGACTGCATCGCCGATCATTTGGGGCTAAGCAATACGGAGGTGCTCGGGGCTATCAACACATTGCGTGAAGAGGGCATCCTAGCTGATGCCATGGACCTAGGTGCGTACATCAAGCGTAATACGCATAAAAATAAATCGCTCGAGGTTCTTAAAGATATGTCGTGCCTCGAGATTTTTCTGGCCACATTCGTTCCGGAAAGCGAAGAAATATTGAACCTTAAAGAGTTAAACGAAGGAGCCATCCGCGCCGGTTGTGAGAATGTGACAATGCCTAGGATTCGCACTATCCTCAACTTTTGGAAAGTGAGTCATCTCGCGCAGTATGCCCAGAGCCCAGATTCAAGGAACCATGTGCATATCATGGCCACACTGCCGCGGGGAGAGTTGCTGGAAAATATCGAGAAGCGCGTGGAGTTGGCGAGATTTATCATCGAGTATCTGTATAAAGCGAGCTTTGACCAAGAGCCAGCACCCAAGACAGAAGAGATTTTGGTGCAGTTTTCCGTTCATACAGTGAAGGCCGCCTATGAAAATAGCCAGTTCCTCTTTAAGGCACTAGTCACCATTAAAGATATCGAAAGCGCACTTTTTTACCTTACGAGGATCGAAGCAATCAAAATCGAGGGCGCCTTTATGGTGATGTATCACCCGATGACTATTGAACGCGTGGAGGACGACATTAGAAAGCGCTATACCAAGGAAGACTACACCCACTTGCAGGAGCATTACGAAAGCAGGACGCAGCAAATCCATATTGTCGGGGCCTATGCGGCGATGATGGTTGACAACTACCAAGCCGCCCTGCAGTTTGTCGGAGATTACTTTAGTCTTAACTACTCGCGCTTTCTCGCTAAGTACTTTAGTGGTCGCAAAGAAGAGATAAGCCGCAGCATCACCCCATCCAAGTTTAAGGAGCTCTTTGGCGCTCTCTCGCCCGCCCAGCTTAAAATTATTAACGACAAAGACAGTAAAAATATCTGTGTGCTGGCCGGGCCAGGTAGCGGCAAGACGCGGATATTGGTGCATAAATTGGCAGCGCTAATCCTGATGGAAGACGTAAAGTATGAGCAGCTTCTCATGCTGACTTTTTCGCGGGCGGCGGTCACTGATTTTAAGAAGCGCCTGCGCCAACTCGTGGGTGCAGCAGCCAACTATATTGAGATTAAGACCTTTCATTCCTACTGCTTTGACCTCTTAGGCAAGGTAGGGAGCCTAGAGAAATCTGAAGAAATTATTCAGGCTACCATTCAGCGCATCAAAGAGCACGAAGTAGAAATGAGCCGCATAGTAAAGACCGTGCTCGTGGTAGACGAAGCGCAGGACATGGACAGCGCCAACTACGCGCTGATTGAAACGCTTATGGAGCACAACGAAAATATGCGCGTCATCATGGTGGGGGACGACGACCAGAACATTTTTCAGTTTAGAAACTCTAGCTCCAAGTACATGGCCGAATTTATAGCGAAGCACCAAGCCAGTAAGCATGAGCTGCTCGAGAACTACCGTAGCACAGCTAATGTGGTGCATTTCGCCAATCAATTTGCCGCTTCTATCGGCGGCAGGCTAAAGCAAGAGGCCATTATGTCCCACAAGAAGGACAATGGCCTGATAAAAATAGTAAAATATTCTAGTAGCAACCTGCTTGTGCCTTTTGTCGACGACATTGCCTGCGCCGACCTCAGCGGCACAACCTGCGTCCTCACTAAGACCAATGATCAGGCCCTGATGGCCACTAGCATGTTGCTAAAGCGCGGCATACCAGCAAAACTTATTCAGAACCATGACCAGTTCAAACTCTTCGATCTCGACGAAATTCGGTTCTTTCTCGGGCTGCTAGCTCCTGCGCAAACTAAGTCCGTACTTGACCCGAGCGACTGGGCACGGGCCAAGAAGTATCTCCGCGGTAGGTACCGGAGGAGCACCCTGCTTGAAGCATGCCTGCGTATCCTCCAGGCTTTTGAGGCCGACACTCGCAAACACATCTACCGTTCAGATTTCGAGGCCTTCATCCGCGAAAGCCGCCTCGAAGACTTTTACGAAGATTTAGGCGAAACCATCTTTGTCTCCACCATTCACAAAGCCAAGGGCAAAGAATTTGACAATGTCTTCTTGCTGCTTGAAGGGCACTATAGCCCCAATGCCGACGAGAAACGCCAAATCTACGTCGCCATAACCCGCGCCAAGACAAATCTCAGCATCCACTACCAGGGGCGCTTTCTCGATAACATTACGGTCGATAACCTAGTACATGTTAACAACAGCGACCAGTATAGGGAGCCTGACGAATTGGCGCTACAGCTCAGCCTGCGAGACGTCTGGCTGGACTATTCTGGCGCGCGGCAACAGTACATTAATGGCCTGCAAAGCGGTGACCCATTGATCATACGTGACAATTTTGCTCTCACAGAGCAGGGTTTCGCCGTGCTTAAGGTTTCTCAAGCCATGGCCGAACAACTAGAGTCGCTCAAACATAAGGGGTATCTGCCAACCGAGGCCAAAGTCAACTTCGTCGTCTGGTGGCCCAGCAAGGAGACAGGCGGCGAGGTGAAGATTGTGCTGCCGGAGATTTACTTGGTTAGGGGCAGATGAGGTCGGTGCGCCATAGCCCCCTTGTTAGCCCTGTACCAGTTCCCATAGCTTCTCGTAACTGTCAATGATGTCGTACCTGACATTTTCGCCGCTGATGGCACGGAAGTGCTCGCGGGCGCAGTGGGCTTTGGCTGCCTCGATTTTGCGCAGTTCCATAGAGGACATATCGCCCTTTGTTTCGGCGACAAAGTAGATGTGCTTCACTTTGTCTTCGTAGAAGGCAATCGCCCAGTCGGGATTGTAGTCGCCCACGGGAGTGCTGATCTTGAAACCCTTCGGCAGCTTGACATAGACTTCGACCTCTTGGCTATGTGCTTCCAGCCTAGCGGCAAAGTCGCGCTCCTTTCCGGAGTCATAGATCACGTAGTCATACAAGTGCCGCTTGGCTGGGATGGCGCTCTCGCCGAGGGCGCCTTTTCTTAGCGCTGGCTCGGTAAAGATATCCGAACTGAACACGGAATTTAGCTTGTCATAGGTGATGTGCTCGATAATGGAGGTCGCTTTCTGCTCGTTTATGATATTTGCAGCACGAAGAATGAATTCTTCGGGGTTGTCGCCAAACTGCTCGAAAACATACTGCTTCAAACCAACCAAAATGGCAGCGACGGCCTTTCTCGTTAGCCCAGTGGCAGAAGCAATTTTGCCAACCAGATCGTAGCGAACAGAGCTGCTCGCCTTCATCGCCATATTCGGGGCCGCGGCCTCACGCGCTATGTCTGCGCGGACAAATGCCTCGCCCGCTTGTAGTTGGGCCTTTGACTCGATGCTCTTTGCCTGCTCGCCTGTCTCCACTATGATATAAATCTTGGGCACGCGCAGCCGGGCATTTAGTTCCACGATAGCCTTCGTAACCAGTTCATGCTCATCAAAATTTACGATGTAGTAACTTTTACTGTTAATGCGCGACCAGAGCTCTTGGAAAGCGCGGCTGTTCATCTTATTTCTGGCAAGTGTGACCTCGACATTGTTCTTGCGGGCATTATCCGGTTTGGCGTCCTTCGGGTCATAGACGGAATCAAGCGCCGCTACTACTTCTGTCGCGCGAGCAGCGGCTTCCACAGGTATATCAAGTGTGCCACTATTTTTCGCCTCATGGTATTTCTCCGTCAGTCTGCCGTTTGTTACGTAATCATTTTTTATAAGGCTCTCATATACAACGCTGGCGGTATCCTTGCCAAATGCCTCGTAAAACAGCTCAGCCTCGACTTTGCGCGGCCGGTCAGCCACCGCCGCAGCAATTTCGGCTTGCAAACCTTTGGCAAAGCTGTCGTAGCTTTCGTTGGCAATAACCGTGAGCACATTGATATCGTGGACTTCTTCACTGGAGAGTGCGCTTTCATCCATGCGTATTCCGGCTTGATTGACGGCCAGCCGCAGTCCTCGGCCGACTTCCTGTCTTTTGCGGACATCGCTGCCGCTTTGCTTTAATGTGCAAATCTGAAACACATTTGGGTTATCCCAACCCTCGCGGAGAGCAGAGTGGGAGAAGATGAACCGCACAGGCTCGCGGTGGTCAAGCAACCTTTCTTTGTCTTTCATAATGAGGTCGTAGGCATCCGCGTCGTCAGAGGTGCGCTCCTTCTTGTCTTCGAGTTTGCTGTCAACGATGCGACCGCTCTTTTTATCAATAGAGAAATACCCAGCGTGGGTGCTCTCGACGGTTATGCCCCGCAGATACTTGATGTAGTCCTTGGCATCGTCAAGCAGAAGTTGCATATTTTCCATAATGGCCTTGTATTCGGCTCTTACTCATAAGCGTGGGAAGAAGCTGGACATTGACCCTGCTCTATGTTATGATAAAATAAAGGGTTATGAGCAGAGGAGATGATTATGGTGGACAAATTGAGTTGGAAAGACGTCCTCATAA
>Ga0209105_100300_pt1 | contig 17057 bp, 15 predicted proteins | sample SedPBSmetaG_FD_184158 | JGI IMG/M metagenome (GOLD analysis project Ga0209105, IMG submission 184158) | Freshwater sediment bacterial and archeal communities from Indian Creek, Illinois, USA to study Microbial Dark Matter (Phase II) -... | ecosystem: Environmental > Aquatic > Freshwater > Creek >...
ACTCTGGCTCTTACCCTCTGCCGATGTCCTTCATGCAGTTTCTTGTCGGTACTTTTGCGCATCAGGCGAAAACAGTCCCCTTCCGGTATTTGTCCATACTCCTGTATTGAATAGCTTCCGCTAAATGATAGCTTGCTATATTTTCGCTTTCTTCAATATCGGCAATCGTTCGCGCTACTTTTAGTATACGGTCATATGCCCTTGCGCTTAATCCAAGCGACTGAAACGCGCTCTTTAGAAGCTGCTTTTGTTGAGCATCTATCTGGCAGTAACGCTCTATGTCTTTTGGGCTTAATTGCGCATTGCAGTATATCTTTAGTTCCGAATATCTTTTAAGCTGTATATTTCTTGTCTTGTTAACCCTTTCACGAATTTGCTCCGAAGTTTCATGAGTTCTTGCACCGCTCAGCTTTTCGAATGGAACGGCCGAAGCCTCAACCTGTATGTCTATCCTGTCAAGCAAGGGTCCCGAAATCTTTGAAAGATATCTGGTTATTTGTAAAGGAGTGCACGTGCATTGCCTTGACGAATCGGAAAAAAATCCGCATTGACAAGCGTGCAGATAACAACCTTGAACTTTTTATTGTAAGACGGACAAACTTGCCTCCGTGGTTATTGGGTCATCAATGGTCAGGTAATAGCACGGGTGCTCGTTTAAGACAGGCCAGGGTAACGAATAATATGACAATTCGCGATCTGTTTGCAGTTACAGGATTATCTGATGTTACCATCAAAAACTTGGAGTCGGATAAATTTAACGCTTCACTACCTAACTTGCGAAAGTTTGCCATAGTTTTGAGAGTTTCCATCGAACACCTTGGCTGTTTTGAAATACTGCCTGAAAATACACTGGCTCAGCGTATAACGAAAGCCCGTCTGTTTTACGGCTTTACTAAAGAAGAATTCGCCCCAATTGTGGGTGTTGATGTTAAAACACTAAGAAATTGGGAGCAAGGAAAACATGTGCCTTTGCCTCGATATTCTGACGTACTTAATCAGTATTTGGAAGTTTTAAAAGCAAAACTACACATCGAAAGTTAAATATGTCCTGAAGGTGTTTTGGCGTTGATATTGCTGGCATGCCGGAGGGAGTTGAGCCTCCACTAACTTTGGGTTGCCAACAAAAGGTTATTAGAATCCTGACTTCCACCGTCTTTGCCGATCTGAATAATGGGTACCTCTCCGGCATACAACGAAGAAAGCAGTAGAATCATGAGATGCTGTTCGGAAACTGATACATAACTCATCAAACCATCTCACCAGACCCTTGGCGTTAAGTTTATTTGAAAAGATAGCAGGATTTTTATTTTCAACATAGAATTATAGATAATAATCGAAAGAACTTTTACAATAACATACATGACATTATTTCCGAGATTTTATTACCGGTATATGTTATTAACACCAAATATCTTCGAAAAACGGAAGGAAACTGATTTGGTTTCGGCTATGTCTAGTTTTGGAGGAATAAAAAAGGAGGTCACCCAAAAATGTTTAACCTCAATTGCTTGCGTAATTTAAACAAAACGAACAACATAAAAATTATTAACTTGGTTATTGTCCTTCTGCTTTTAAGTATGCTGCTTCCCGCCCAAGTCATTGCTGCCCAACCGATCACGGTAACGGTAAATGGGCGTGTCTTGACAATGGATGTTTCGCCAGTTGTTCAAGGCGGCAGAACGCTGGTGCCCATGCGAGTGATTTTTGATGCACTAGGTGCGGAGGTGATCTAGGACTCCTCCAGTCGAGTAGTAACTGCACTCTCGAACGACAACATTCTTCAACTGACTATCGGTTCGACTGTTGCCCGTGTTAACGGAGTACAGATGCTAATTGACGTGCCGCCCCAAATCATTAATGGTAGGACGTTGGTCCCACTACGGTTTGTTAGCCTGGTTTTTAGGGCTAGTGTAGACTGGGATCCGGTGAACAGAACAGTCAACATAATCGCAGAAACATCAGCACCGGTTACACCACCAGTTACACCACCAGTTACACCACCAGTTACACCATTACCAGCTCCAACGCCTAACGTTACCACCTTTATCGCTTTGACGCCTTCCGAGATAACTACAAGTTTGGCGCCTTATAATGCAGAGCTTATGGCAACCGGCACCAATTTTAACAACGTTAATCGAGTGACATTTAGCGCTAGCGGAGGGGGAAGAAGCCTTAGGGTAACTTGGAATAGGGGCGATGCGAACTGGAAAACCAACGTGTCAGTTGACTCCGATACTTCCATGAGATTGAGAATTAATGTAGTAGAACGAGATCCTGGAACAAGGTCAGAAAGAATAGAGCATTGGACAGTGACCTTTAGGGATATCTTTTTTTCAACGCAATCGCAACATTTCACTGTGACTTATAGACCTTGAGCATTATCCATATCTTAGTTTCGATAGTCAATAGCCATTCCATTAATGTGAATTAAGAGGTGCATATGCCAAATGTCATTCGCACAATGATTATTATATAGACAAGGAGCAAAAACTCATGAAGAAAGTAGCTGCTTTTCGTTTCTTTAGCATAATTATTATAAGTATTCTAATGTTAAACATGATAATGCCAATTATAGATCCCTCATCCTTCAATGTAATTGCTGCACCAGCTAGACCTCCGACAACAGCTCCGAGTCATATCTCGCCTAGCAATGCTGCCAGAGACGTATCGCTTACTCCTACCTTTTCTTGGGGGGCAGTAAGCGGAGCCACTCGGTATGGGCTATTTATATCGGATACAACTACGGGAGCACTGGTATATGATACTGATGTATGGGGTGTAAACATCACAGGGACATCGTTTGTACTGCCTTCCGGGATATTAAGACAAGGCGTAACCTATCGGTGGAACATGAGAGCCGGTAACGCTGCCGGCTGGAGCAATATATTTTCGACTGCATGGACATTTACGACAGCAGGTGCAACGGTAACTGTACCCCAATCTTCTTTACCTGAGAATCCTGTGATTTTAGGAATAACTCCAAATCCTGTACGTGGTGCAAATGTCAGGCAGTGGTTAACAATTAGTGGATCAGGTTTTTCAAGAGAATTCAATGTGACCCTAACTACTAAAGGTTATCCGTTCATTATTCCACGAGAAAGGACAAAGTGGATTAACTCGGAAAAGGTAAAAATTTACATTAATACTACATCTGAAACTGCGTCATGGTCAGCTGTCATTAGTAATCCAAACAGACAAAATTCCAACAGTTTTGTTTTCGAAGTTCGTTCATCAGAAGAGCTTCCGCCTATTAGAAGAGTAACATTTAATGGAATGCCGTTGGAAGTATTAGAATATCAAGTTATTACTGAACGAGGTCGTACTTTGGTTCCTGTTAGAGTGATCTCTGAAAAACTTGGCCAGATTAAATGGAATAACCTCAACCGTTCAATAACGATTACACATGACGATATAATTGTCTATATGAGAATTAACAACAATACTGCTCTTGTCAATGCGCAAGAAGTCCTATTAGATGTCCCACCACGTCTACATAACAACATTGCTTATGTACCTGTAAGATTTCTTGCTGATGTTCTGGGGTTGCATATTGTATGGGACCCTATTGGGTTAGTAGCACTTAATGAGATCAACAACTTGCAACAAACTATCGAAATGTTTAGACGCTACTGGATTGATGAGTTTGATATGCTCGAACCTCCTGGCACTTTAAATTTAATAGTAAACTTCTTCGCACCAGGCTTTGTTAGCCAAGCTGACAGTTTGTATTTTGCTGGATTGGATATGTATATTTTAGCTTTGCGTTCGCTAACTCTTGCCGAGATGGCACTAAGAGATAACAACATCGAATTAAGTAAAAAAAAGTTGAATCAAGCAGTTCGTTTTCGGACATATGGATCGAGCTCTATCAATACTGCATTTAAGGTCTTCCCCTCAGCTATCGAAGCATCTGTGCGCCAGATCTTGACTTTGCCTATAACACTTCCTGCGGGATTAATTTCAGTTTATGTTGGTGCAAAAATGAGTGTTCCTGCAGCTACTATTTATGCTATTGGTTGGTCATTGCTAGAGAGCAAAGTAGACTACTCTATTGACGTTGCAGCAAGAGGGGAAAATATTGATGAAGCGAAAAGAAAAGCTATTATTAATGCGGCCTCATCAGTTTTTTTTGAAATACCAAGTGTCAAAGCTGAAATGGAAGTACTTATAAATGAACCTGTAAGAAGATTTGTAGGGCGAGATTCAGGTATATACCAAATTATAGAACGTCATCTTAGAGTTCCTGAGATTAGAACTAAGGTTATGAAAAGAGTTTCTAAAGTTGCAGAATCTTTAACTTCTGATTTAGTTAAAAGTGAGGTTAAGGATTTTATAAGTTTATTTACTAAAACATTCACTAATGTAATTACCCAAATCGGTAATTGATTCATGTTAAAAATTATTGTAGGCTCTCGGAAACCATAATATGGAATAACAAATTATGGTAATACTGTGAAAGTGAACTATAGAAACTGTTCCTTGGCAACTTCATATAGCATTCTAATTGCAATAACAGGAAAATAGATTTGCATGAGCTTACAAAAAGGCAGCATGAAGCAAACCGAAAGTATAGCCGGATTGTGTGCCTTCGGATTATGAAATAACGACTTGCAGAGTCAGGCGGATCGCGAAATCAGGCCTAACTTGGTAAACAGAGGCTGTTTCAGAACAGCAATCTGTGCATCAACAAGTGCGTAAATACACACAGTGTCTTTACGAGATGCTGATTTATACCGGCTAAAGTGGCGAACCAAAACCATCGTTTTTCTGCACTTAAGCGTAAGTTTTCAATATCATAATCAACCAGAATACGTTTAAGTGTACGTTCAACAGATGTTCGTTTGGCATAAATTTTCTTCGATGCCTTTGAATCTCGTGGTGTTTTGGTGAACAAACGCAAGTCATCATCTGGTTTAGTGTACACTGCCCGACCGTAAGCAGAGGGAGAACACTCTTGTTTTTTCGGGCAGCAATCGAGTTGTTTGTACATGGGACAGCGCCATTTGATGCGGCTGCGTTTCTTAATGAAACCGCAATTGATCATTTCTAAGTTTTCGATGCAGACAGGCTTACCGAATTGGTTTATCTTAAAGGCAGAGAACTTCGGTTTTTGTCCCCTGCGAGCGTTTAGATCAATAAATGGCTCTACTGAGTGGCTATTCAAAAGTCTGTAGATCTCATAGGCATCGTGCGCAGAATCCAACAAAGCTTTTGAAAAGCTTAAGTCCAGATACAACTGGCGCAGTTGAGCATAAGCAGCGACAAAAGTTCCGTTATCATGACGGGAAGCCTGAGTCAGATGTAGGAGCAGAGGAAGGTCATTAGGACTGTCCGCTGCGGTAATGGCATACAACGTGTGGCCGTAAAACCAGCGGTTATGGATTTTATAATTAGCATTCTTGCGTTTTTCTCCTGTCTATGCTGAAATTTTAGGAAGTTGAGGATAAAGTATGTATATTTTCGTTGTGCTCATTTAGCACACTTTTAATACAGCCACTCATGTTTCACGGTATAGATCTCACGAAACCTTATATGACCTCCCGCTTTTGGGTAATGTTTTTACGTATCCCGGTTTCTGATCAGACTTAAGTATTCTTCTTTCTTTTTGAATAGCCTGTCTCCCGTGCTTACGGCACAAGTGGACATGAACATTCACTCAAGAAATCCCATGATTCATGTTTTACGACATATATAGAGGAGGTGAGATAATGAACGTCTATGAGGTTGTAGGGGGCATGATTTTATTCTATATTGTACTTCTGCTTGGCTGGGTGGTGCCACCTTTGTTCATCTGCTATTCAATGGCGAGTAAGAAGGGCAAAAGTAAAGGACTGTGGTTGCTGTTGGCGGTGATATTCGGCTGGATCGCTGTGCTGATCCTTGCGATCGCTGCACCTGAAAAGAGAGTGCAATAGAAACTGTTAGAGTGACGAGCCAAGAGGACCGCTATCAGCCTGTGTTGTCATCACAACAGAACACTCTGCTCACTAATGTGTCCATTAGAGATGACTATTGCCATGGCAAGATTCACCACCGAAGACGCAAAGAATGTAGAAGGAAAGCAGAGAGGCACAGGGATAGTCTCGAATGTGTTGGAGACTCTCTAGCGAGTTTCCGATAAAGTACTTTTACTTAAAGAGGATTTATGGTTCATGGGATTTCCAAACAGTATGAAAGCTTCCAACTGCCGTTTCTAAACAGCAAATTGTAGGAATAGAGTAAGAATAAAACAATCTCAATTTGTATCCTCAACACAAGGATGAACCGATTGCTGCTATTAAACGGTAAACCTGTGCTAGCATGTCAAGAACGAAACCAAACTCCTGCGCTTGTTTTCCGAGCTTTCGTTTATCATAATCAGGCAAATTCAGTTCCTCCCTCATACACGATGAATAGCATACTACGGGGCACATAAAGTTACCAACGTTTGTCGTATCGTGCATCGTTATTCAAGTCGCGGTACAGATAAGAGCAATAATTAAAAATATACTCTTTATGTTGTTTTAATCCATCACAATAGATTATTCTCGGCAAAGCTATAATATTTATCACCCGCCGCAATGACATGATCAACAACGCCTATCGATATAGCCTTTAACGCTTCTTTTATCCTTTGTGTGACTTCAATGTCCGCTTTAGAAGGTTGCATACCTCCGCCGGGATGATTGTGCGCTAATATAACACTAGCAGCTTTATGGCGTAAAGCCGCTTCAACGATAAGTCTTGGATATACCGCAGCTTCGTTTATCGTGCCTTCGTGCACCAATGCGGCATAGTTTACTTTGTTTTGCGAATCAAGACAGATTACGTAAAAGACCTCATATGTACGTCCGGATAAAAGCGAAAGCACGTACTCCCCTGCTTTTGTAGAACTGTTAAGAAGTGGTTTATCTCCCCATTTAGCTTTGAAATATCTTCGCGATAACGATGGAATCAAAGATACAAAAATGGCAGTGTTAAGGCTTACATTACACCTTTTCGCTATGTCTTCCGGCTGCGCTTCAAAAAGAGAAGCAAGCGATCCAAATTCCTTAAGCATCAAATGAGCACTTTCATTCGTATCTTTCATAGGAATGCAATAAAACAAAATAAGTTCAAGTACCTGATGATCCTCAAAAGCATCAAGCCCCTCCGCCAAAACTCTGGCTCTTACCCTCTGCCGATGTCCTTCATGCAGTTTCTTGTCGGTACTTTTGCGCATCAGGCGAAAACAGTCCCCTTCCGGTATTTGTCCATACTCCTGTATTGAATGGCTTCCGCTAAATGATAGCTTGCTATATTTTCGCTTTCTTCAATATCGGCAATCGTTCGCGCTACTTTTAGTATACGGTCATATGCCCTTGCGCTTAATCCAAGCGACTGAAACGCACTCTTTAGAAGCTGCTTTTGTTGCGCATCTATCTGGCAGTAACGCTCTATGTCTTTTGGGCTTAATTGCGCATTACAGAATATCTTTAGTTCCGAATACCTTTTAAGCTGTATATTTCTTGTCTTGTTAACCCTTTCACGAATTTGCTCCGAAGTTTCATGTGTTCTTGCACCGCTCAGCTTTTCGAATGGAACGGCCGAAGCCTCAACCTGTATATCTATCCTGTCAAGCAAGGGCCCCGAAATCTTTGAAAGATATCTGGTTATTTGTAAAGGAGTGCACGTGCATTGCCTTGACGAATCGGAAAAAAATCCGCATTGACAAGCGTGCAGATAACAACCTTGATCTTTTTATTGTAAGACAGACAAACTTGCCTCCGTGGTTATTGGGTCATCAATGGTCAGGAAATAGCCCGGGGGCTTGTTTAAGGCAGGCCAGGGTAACGAATAATATGACCATACGCGACCTGTGTGCAGTTACAGGATTATCTGATGTTACCATCAAAAACTTGGAATCGGATAAATTTAATGCATCGCTGCCGAATTTACGAATGTTCGCCAAAGTTCTGCGCGTTTCCATCGGATACCTTGGCTGTTTTGAAATGCTGCCTGAAAACACGTTGGCTCAGCGCGTTACGAAAGCCCGTTTGTTTTACGGCTTTACTAAAGAAGAATTCGCCTCCATTATAGGTGTTGATGTTAAAACACTAAGAAATTGGGAACAAGGAAAACATGTACCTCTGTCTCGATATTCTGACGTACTTAATCAGTATTTGGAAGTGCTGAAAGGATAATACCTCCCCCTCTTGACTATGGAACTCGAACCTGCGGCCTTTCGAGTCGGACGAGGCATATTTGTATCATTCTATAACTTACTAAAACGTAGATTTATCTAGGAAAACGAGGGGTAACTGTCTGTAGAATACTATACCTATCTAAAACATTTGTGGGAATAATGTGGGAAAAAAGCAGATGTATAAGAAAACAAATTGGGAACACTTCTCGTTGTGGATATTAATGGCAAGTGTTTATGATAAACCGGTCGTCAACGCCAGTTATATAACTTGGAGTACAGCATTTGGTTGAACGGCTGGGATGAGGATAAACAAACCTATTGGTTCTCCACGATGCTCGAATTGGTTCGGAGAAGAGCAAAATGTCGATTCAAAGTCCAGATAAGTATGCCGACGACTTGGAAGATGAATAAAAGAATGATATTAAGGAGACTATTGGTAGCGGCAACGCAAAGTGCCGAAATCTCTGCATCTTGCGTTGCCGTTTAAATATTATTTACCCCCAAAAGTTTTTGCTAATAATTTTTGCTTGCTACTAACTTTTTAACGTTTCATTCGTTATATATTATAAAGAGGTAAATCATGGTCGACAATAAGGGGGGGTTATAAAAGACAGTTATTATAGGTTTAACATGCCGAGAGGGAAGTGAAGTTCATCCACATTCGAAAAAAGTAATAAAACGTAGAAACGAGAGGTATAAATGATGAAAATAAAAAGTATTGTTTTGGTTAGTATTGCCGTATTGTTGATAATGGGCTCAATGGCTGGAATTACAACAGCCGGTGTTGAGGATTGGAGCGGTCGTGAAAACTTCAAAGAGTTGCAAATAAATGATGAGGAATGGAGATTTGATGCTCGATATTGGTGGGAAGTACCACCAGTAACTCCCTATGATCGTGAGCAAATAAAGGATATAATGATAATGGTGCTTGACCGCTATTTTGGGATAGATATCTCTCGTATGAGCCCTGAGGAATTCGAAGGGATCGCAAAATGCAGTCAAAATGAAATGGAAATACTTCGTCTATTCGGATACTATGCCCAAAAAAGAGAGTTCGAAGTACCAACAGGAATTTTCGATGCACCACCGGGATTTGATGAACCATTAGGAATCCCCGCTCGCGTTAAACCTTCACCTAAGGGTAATAGAGTTTATAGAACAACTGAGGAGATTTATTGGTGGAAGGCGGTAGCAAATCCCGAGGAGGAAGTGAACAAAATCATGCAGGATATCGCAGGTGTAAAGGGGATGTCTTCCGATGAGATAGAGGAAAGGTTTGACGAATTATTTCCCGGAGTGGATCTGTGGGAGATGAGTCTTGCGGAATTCTACTACTTTGTAGGAAGCCTACCTCAACCGTCTCTCAAAGTACTATGTTTGGAGGAGGAAAAACAACAACCTCACGTCATTGCAGTCTTTGGAAAAGTTCCTGAGTTATCTGCTGAACTCGAGATAAAGGAATTCGACGAGAAATTAAGGAGGATAATACAAGCGGTTCCGTCATCAGTATGGGACTCGATTTTATCCTCTTCTGTAGAACAGGTGCCAAGAGAACAAGAGAATCGGTATCCAGTAGTTGCTACCGGGGCTAGTCAAGGAGTTATCACAATAGGTTTACCTAATCGAGATTTCACGGCTATAGGCGAAATCTATAAAATAATATCCGAGAAGGCAAAGAGTCTTTATGAAATCAAGGATGTACCGGTGATGTTTAGTGGGGACGCAAGTGTTACCTTTGCAACTTGGACACCACTACCCCCGTATGGCGCACGATATCGCCCTATACCCGGTGGGGTTGCGATACAGAGTAGTGGTGGTGGAGGAGCAACTTCAGGCTTTGCAGTTGTTCAACGAAGGCCTTTATGGGGAGATGATGAGGATTACGTTACAACCGGGCACCTTGCTGGCCTAAATACTCGTATATACCAACCGGCGATAGGGTCTGGAAATGAAGCTGGCCGTATAATTGCGCGTCCTGGACGAAGATCTCATGCGGATGTTGCTCGAGTGGGAATTGCAGATGCGCTTGTACATCCACGAATACATGTGGGACATGGATTCCAACGACCAGTGTTCTCGGCTGGTGATCCGGGAATTAATGAGCGAGTAGTAATGAGTGGTGCTACAAGTGGTCCCGCAAGCGGAAGGGTAATAACATATGTGAACTTACAGTTTGGACCCGGTGCTCCGTACGATGTCCTTTATAATCAAATTATTGTAGAAGGAGTAATTCCACAGGCAGGGGACTCGGGATCTCCACTTCTTGTAGGAGTACGCCTTGTATATCCCTACTGTATACGCGTACACGGAGTCACGGTGGGTGATATTAATATAGGTGGTGCTAGGTTCGGTATTTTTTCACCAATAACGGGAATATTACGTGAGTTGCCAGGAATTGAAGTATGGCTCAGTCGATAGGTAAGTTTCCCTTCTTCTTCCTGAACTAAAGCTCAGAAGAAGCCCCTTCGGACAGTATAAGGATACTATTTCAACCAACTTTCAGTGACCTAGATAGTTTTATAACCGTTCGCATTAAAGGTTCGTTATCGCTCAAGATGCAGGCTGACAAATTTAGTGTCAGCCTGCATTGGGTTTGTAGTATGGGGGAGTATGGGTATTGCACTAGCTTTTACATGACGATATAATTTGTACGATGGCTTCATCTCATCATAGACTGAGCCAGCGGAGGTTAAGTTGCAAGATCAACAGAACCTTGTTCACCGAGCAAAGCAAGGAGATCAGGAAGCGTTTTCACAACTATATGAATACTATTTTGATAAGATTTATAGATATGTTATGGTTAGAGCGCAAGATAGAATAGAAGCAGAGGATATCACCCAAGAGATCTTTCTGAAAGCGGTTAGGTCAATTCACAGCTTTAATTGGAAGGGCATACCTTTCTCCGCTTGGCTGTTTCGTATTGCTCACAATGAGATAATCGACTATTTGAGAAAAAAAAGTAAACAAACGACTGTTCCCCTTCAAGAATTGCCGGTAGTCCCCGAAAACTACACCGGCAACCCTCATTTGATGGTGGAACGCGAGCTTGAAATTGAACAGCTTAAAGCAGCCATCAAACAATTGACGCAGGCGCAACAAGATGTCATTTCACTTCGTTTTTTCGCTGAGTTACCCATTGCGGAGGTGGCAAGTCTAGTAGGCAAGAATCAGGGAGCGGTGAAAGCATTGCAACATAGCGCAATACTTGCACTACATCGAATGTTATTATATGGAGAGATAATGAAAAATGAAAAAGGATAGAGAGTTCAACGATATCCTGAATAAATGTCTTGAACGTATACTTGGAAATAACGAAAACATAGAACAATGTCTTGAAAATTATCCAGAGCAGCGATCCAAACTGGAACCGTTGCTTAGGATGGCATTGAGCGTAAGAAAAGCTTCAGCGGTAATGCCCTCGGCAAATTTCAAGGCTAAAACAAGATATCAGTTCCACTTGGCACTTGCGCAATTGAAATCGAAAAGAAATTTTTGGAACTGTGAGTGGCGACTGCGATTGCTAATGGTAGCATCTCTCATTCTAGTAATATTGTTTGCCGGTGGCGGCATGGGAATAGCAATATACCACAGTATGCCGGGACAGTTTTTTCATCCGGCAAGACTCGCTGCTGAGGAAATCTGGCTGGTACGATCTCCTCTTGGGATAGACAGGGTGGAGAAACATGCCATATTGGCTAATAGGAGGGTGGCAGAGATAATTCATTTAGTCAAGAATGGATATAATTCAGCCAAACTGAAACAGGTCACTCAGCAACTATATTATCACTTGGCTACGATAGAAAGCTTGGCTACGGCTGAAACAGTGGTGATGATAAGTCCTGTGATAATTGATGGAAAAAAAGGATACGTTTTCTTTGCCGCCGAAAAGTTCGCGAAGTGGACTCAGTTCAAGACAACTTTGGAACAGCAGGTAGCCAATCATCTGACTGAGCTAAACGTTCTACTACCATTGGTCCCGGAATCGATCAAACCAGCCCTTCTTTCAGCGATTGCCGTAACTGAAGCCGGGTATGAGCGCGCCATTGAAGGTCTAAAGTCAAATTTAAAACTCATCAATCCCTAACATGCATACCGAAATCTACGCACTTTGCGTCGCCATTTACATATGGGCTTATTCCCAGAGTTTTTGCTAATATTTTTTGTTTGCTACTAGCTTTTTAACGTTTCATTCGTTATATATTATAGAGAGGTAAATGATGGTAGGTAATAAAAGACAGTGATGGTAGGTTAAACATGCTGAGGAGAAATCTGAAAAGTACACGAAAGCCGAAAAAACCTAAATCTCAAAAAATGGGTATACTTAAATAGACCTGTGAGTAAGGTCGAAAAAAAAGAAACAATAGCAATTAGAGTCTATGCAGACTAAAGCATGTAATAAATGGCTGTCAAAATCATCCGAGCAATGGCGATAATAGCTCTCTTGTGGCCGCAACGGCGCTTAATTTCTTCATAGCGGGCGCGATAGTGCGTGAACTTCTTATCCTTTATAGCCGCATTAGCACACTGAACGAGTAAGGGCTTGATGTAAGCGCCAGCACGACTGATGCGAACTGATTTCTTCTTGCCTGCGCTTTGATCGTTGGAGGGAGCAAGTCCCGCCCAAGAGCAAAGATGCTTGGCTGAGTGAAAAGCGGACATGTCTGCACCGATTTCAGAAAGAATTACAAGTGCCGAAAGCTGACTAATACCGGGAACAAACTGGATAATCTGTATAGCACCGGAATGAGGTACAGCCAACCGCGTAGCAATTGCTTCTATCTGAGTGATATAGCTTTTAATAGCATCTATATGGCTTAAACAAAGGGTGATTTTACAAGCTTGAACTTCACTAATGGTGCCGTCAATGGCTAAAGCGATATCGTCTTGTTTCTTAAGCATCGAGCCGTGTAAAAGCGGCCGAAAATCAAAGTCCTGATCAGCAGGATATTTCAACAGATGCGAAAGAATAGCCGAAGCACTTTTGCCAAAGGTATCGAACACCACATTAGAAAGCATGATATTGGAAACCGTTAGGGAATTTTGTACCCGGTTCTTTTCGCTGGATATAAAGGAAACCAGTTTGGAACGGTAACGCAGCAGATCGCGAATTTCGCGGATATCTGTCGGGGGAATGAAGCTACCGGGAACCAGACCATGTTTGTGAAGGTCTGCGATCCAAATGGAATCCTTTTTGTCAGTCTTCTTGCCTCGGATCGCTTTTACATACTTTGGGTGCGCTAAAGTGATCCGGCATGAAGGTTCCAGGATGTTGTAGACAGGAATCCAGTATTTGCCTGTAGACTCCATGCAGACATATACACACTGATGATTTGAGAGCCACAGCGCTAAAGCTCTTAGATCTTTGGTAAAGGTGGAGAAGCGTTTGGTTTTGTAGGTTGTGATATTTTCGCGATCGGTGGTCGCGATGGTAGCAACGACGAAGGTTTTGTAAACGTCGATGCCGCAGTATCCGCTAATTTGTTGGGAGGTCAGATACCCTGATGGAACTACTGTAATGTATGACTTAAAAGGGATTCGAATCGGTCACGGAATATCGGTTCCGACGAAGTAATAAGGAGTGATATAAAATGTTTAGACTAATGAGGTTTTGTCTCATCATCTTAATAATCGCAGGCTTCATACTGACCAGCCATTCGGCAAAAGCCGCAAGAACTCTCCCAGTGAGTACAGGATTTGTAAGCGAAAGAAAAACCACATTTATAACCTTGTACCGTGACGGTATCGCTTCGCCTATGCCCCTGCTAGTTTCCGAACTCGCTCAGAATGTGGACGCGTTGGATAACGCTTTCCATCAAATGCAAAATGCAGGTCGATTATTATCCAATTATCCGGTTCTTGTCGTTGAAATCACAGATGACGCTTACACTGGTTTTCTCCCGTCAGGACCTAAAGCGGACGGCTATGCAGTTTTGTCGCTTGAAAATGAATACCGCCTGGATTTATATCCTCTCCACACAACCCCTAAAGATATAATCGACCTCGGTCCGGTTTACCGCATTCAGGTTGTCTTCCGGCAGGTCAGCATCAATGAGCTTTTTGCTTTGGCATTTCTTTTACCGGAACTTAACACCGAGAACCCCCGAAAGGAGCTTTTGGCTGCGGATATAAGGCACTACAGAGACAAATTTGATGACGATATAGCGAACGAGAGCCTAGGATGGACACAAAAGGATGTGCTGTGGTCGCCGGACGGAAATCTTCTTTTATTCGCTCATTGGTATAATCGCAGACTGAGCTATTTTGTATTAAACTTTGCTACCAATGAACGTATCTTACTTGATTCGCTTGACCATTACATCATGCCGCCGACTTTTTCTACCGATTCCCGCTTCATCTTTTATGCCTCACAAACAGAACTAAAAATTTTTGATGTTGTGAAGCAATATACCCAAAGTCTGTCATTGCGGGATAAGATCCCTTACGATTATCAAGCTATTAATTTTATTGATTATGCCGTTAATGAAGCTGAAAACAGCTTATTCTTTATCTTTGGCGGTTGGGTATTGAGTGCACCTCCGGCTCTGCTGTGGCGCGGACCGGCTCCCGGTCTAGCAGAGATTAAAAATATAACGGATTGGCATATGGAATACGAAGCGGAATTTGGCAGTAGTGCCGGTACGGGCGTTCCGGTGACGGGGTACTGGAGCAATTTTACCCGCGGCTCATTTCCATCGACATTCAATACAGTTGCTGAATTTGCCGAACTTGAACGTAAGATGACCGCATCAAAAAATGATCAATTGACCATAGAGGATGAGCAACTCATGGCCATTTACGGCGCTATTTGCAGTAAGGCTGTGAACTATCCCCAGAACAACCGTCTGGCAATACTGGTCGATGAAGGCAAAGTCGGGCATGGAATACGCAGCATGCTTCACATGCGAGTGCTGTCTGTGCCGTCTCTAGAAGAGATCTATACGCACCGGTTTGCAGTTGTGCCAGAGCCTAAGTCCGAAATCCCCGGCACAATTGCCGGGATACCGCTGTTTAATGTTATAATTGCAGTATTGGTGCTGCTTATGGCAGTCGGCATGACTAAGTTTATTTTCTTTATAAAACAAAAATATGGAAAGCAACCGGCTGCACGAATAAGCATAAAGAAAAGTTTCCTGTTCTTTGTCGGTGCGTTGCTTGTCATAATGCTAATCCATTTTGTGGCGTTTATAATTACTATTGCACATATTGACGATCGTATGGGGGGAAGAGCATTTGCCATAGCTGAACAAACTATCGAACAAAAATATACTGCGCTGGGTTACACAGTCGATTTCACAGGCGGAGGATCTAAAACGATGGCTGGCAGTTCGCATCTCTCACCCATAGATTTTCCGTATCAGGTGTTGTACTGGCGATTGTCGGGATATACCCGGTTTGCCGCACCTATGGAAATTGGGTTTGGTTATAGAGTGTATAACCGAAAAAGACACTTTGTTAAACATGAATCAGTTCGTTATTACGTGATGGGAGTCAACAGGTTTGTTTTATTGCCGACTCAATGAACAGGTTAATATATACGCTGGTATTTTATGCTTCAGTCATTCTGTTTTTATAGTTAATGTGAATAGAGGGATATTGTGAACATCGATATAATTTTCAATTTCTACAACTTTTCCAATGAATTGTCCGGTAGTAATTTTAACTTCAACCAATTGATATCTGACTTCAAAACCGCTGCCATCCGGGTCGTCAATAGATTCACCAAGGTTTATTTGGGTATCCTCGATAATTCTGATAGTTCCTCCTCTCTCGACTTGAACTTTTCTTCAGCAGTAATCTCTTCCTGCCCGGTTCCTATCCCAAGTTTCGACTTGTAGTTCCAAAAACCCATCTAAATGAGCACTTTTGAAACTTAGATGGTCACTACAATCTCAAATGCATGCTTTGCTTGTTTCTTTTTAGAGGGTCTTTAACTTTAAGTGCATTGTATATCTCTAAGTGATGGAATTCAGGGGTGCCTGAAACCCTTATATGCCAAGTCATATCTTTCCCCGACAAAATGTTTGCAATTTCTTTAATCCAGTCTGGAGAAATCAACTTAATCCGGTCTGACTTCTGAAATGGTGGTTTCGATGATTGGCAAAACAAAAGCCTTCAGCAAAAATGCCAGAAGGCTGTAAATATTATCATCCTTTGTACGTTTCATCCTCCGGGTTGTGTTTGTCAATAAAAAATGTTAGCCCAAGTTTCGACTTGTAGTTCCCAAAACCCATCTAAATGAGCATTTTTGAAATTTAAATGGTCACTACAATCTCAAATGAATGCTTTGCTTATTTCTTTTAAGCGGATCTTTAACTTTGAGTGCATTGTATATTTCCAGATGTTGGGATTCAGGGGTGCCTGAAACCCTTATATGCCTAGTCATATCTTTACTCGACATGACAACTGTATTACGCACATGCGTATTTAATACCTCTTTAATGGTCTTCCATTCACGAGTGTCTCCCTTAGCTTTTAATGCAGTTTCAATAGCGTTTAATATATGGTATGCCAACACTCCGATAAACAGGCGTGACTCGGTTCTCTTGTCTGTCTGATAGTAAACAGGACGCATTCCCAGCTCGCTTTTTAAATCTTTGAATACACTTTCAATACGATTTAAAAGAATATATTGTTCCCATATTTCAGGACCTGTAAGATGTTGCTGTGTTGTTTCGATTACATAACAGCCGGACAAAATATTCCTCTGCTCGCGGCTGGGCTTTTTGTCCCAACATATTTCAATAACCTTTTTTTGATCTTCAGATAGCTTAACCCAACTTTCGTCTTGTAGTTCCAAAAACCCATCTAAATGAGCATTTTTGAAATTTAAATGGTCACTACAATCTCAAATGTATATTTTGCTTATTTCGTTTAAGAGGATCTTTAACTTTAA
>Ga0209105_100301_pt1 | contig 17039 bp, 15 predicted proteins | sample SedPBSmetaG_FD_184158 | JGI IMG/M metagenome (GOLD analysis project Ga0209105, IMG submission 184158) | Freshwater sediment bacterial and archeal communities from Indian Creek, Illinois, USA to study Microbial Dark Matter (Phase II) -... | ecosystem: Environmental > Aquatic > Freshwater > Creek >...
CTGCAATTGCCATCGAGGCAAGTTCTTCAGGCGGGAATAGCGCTGGTTGCGATTCGCTTTCGATCCTGGCTTTTATATACTCTGCCAGTTCCTTCAATCGCTCAAGCTCATCATCATTTAATGCAGTGCCAACATGTCTTACTATATGTTGGCTTACAGTACCGCCCGACCTACGGGACTCTACAATCTGAACCGCCTTCTTGGGAGAGTTCGGTGTTGTTTTAACTCTGACGAACATGCTTTAATGTTAAAATTATCTTAACAAAGATAATCTTGTCAGGTACAAACTCCAAAAAAAGTTATCAACATCCAATTGTTAATAGGCACTACAAATGGATTTAAAAATAAATTGTCCTGTTTACAAGGCTTTCAAAACCCGAAACCTTTAAAAGGGGTTGAAGTCGGGAGTAAGAGAGCAACCGACAATGGCATATATCACCGTAAAATCCAGTTCGGATTTTCACCCCCATCTGTTCCAATATTTTCAAAACAAAAAAAACCTCTCCAAAATTTCTTTTGAGACGGCCTCTTTTTTTTAATTTTGCTACAATGAAGCAACGACCACTAATCCGTTTTTTTGTACTGCTGATTTTACTCGCATCTATGGGAAGTATTTTTCCGGGTTGTGGAGCCGAAGCCGATTGCGAGCAAGGTATGGTGAATCGCGTCCGTCTGGTTTTTTGGAAGCGCCATGCTGTAACCGGCCAGCTACATCAAGTTCAGGTGGACAGTATCACTGTATATGGAATTAATGCACTGGGAAACCCTCTGTATGACAACAGACGCAGATTGCGATCTATTGAGTTGCCTCTTGAGCCTTTGGCAGACAGCACCGGATTCGTGCTTCAATTTCCGGGCACTCAATCAGATACAATCTGGATAAAGCATTGGTATCAGTTTCATTTGTTGTCGCCCGAATGCGGCTTCACGGTATTTTTCAACATAACTGGCGTAAACCATACAACCCGCACTATAAGCCATTTTTTCATTATCCAACCCTTTGTTTCAAACACCCTTGAAGAACATATTTCTCTGGTTATTGATCCTGTTACAAGCAATTAGCGTAAAGGTGGTGGCCCAAGCTCCCGATGCTGTGGCCGAACCTTTCAGACGCAAACTTAGCCTTGGCATAGATGTGTCAGGCCCGTTACTGCATCTTCTGCAACCCGAAAAGTTTTCGCAATCTCTATCATTAGATTTGGAGTTGCAACCAAACCTAATGGCAGCATTTGAGGCCGGCATGGCAAATTTTCGGGTAGATAACCCATCAACCCACTACACAGTATCGGGTCAATTTTTTCGATTCGGAGCAAACTACAACCTGCTGCAACAAAACCCAAAGCTCCGAGACGATCAAATATATGCCTTTCTTAGGTATTCCTTCGGGATAAACACCCACCAAGCCCCGGTCATAAGTGTTGAAAATCCCTATTGGGGCCCGATTAGTCATTCGTTTGAGAAATTACAATACGGTGCACATTGGGCCGAAGTAGGATTGGGGTTGAGGACAAGACTGTTTCATCATTTTTTCGTAGGGTGGAATATACGCGTGTCCTTTATGTTGGCCCGCACCGGAGATTTGCAGGTAAAACCATACTATTTCAGCGGCTTCGGTAGAAACACAGGAAACACCAAATTTGGTTTTCAGTACTTTCTGTATTATCGCTTGCCCACAAAATAACACTTCATACACAACAAATTTTACTGCTTGTCTGTTTTATTTTAGCATTTAATTTTGCATTTTATTCTAAATTAATTGGGGTTTGTAGTAATTAGTTAAAAATCATAAATGTTGTCTTCATCAATGGAACACTATATTTTGCTTTTGGAAAAATTAAAAAAATAAGATCGCTTTTTTATCGTTGTTATGTTGTATGCTTACACTGAGTCCACAAATACTAGAAATTCCTGCGCCTGATACGCAGACCATAGCGCATTTGCATTCGGATCCGGTTCAAAACGGCTACCCTCCTATTCCCATTGAAGAATCATTTCCTGAATGCACTCGTCTAAGAACTGAAATTATTGCACTTCTTGTAAGGGAACTTCCACCCCAGCTTTATTATCATAATTCGAAACACACTGTTGATGTGTGCAAGTCTGTAGAACGGCTTGCCTTTTACGAAGGGCTCGACATGTCGGATTTAAAAGTAACATGGACAGCTGCTTTGCTTCATGATACAGGTTTTTTGTTTACATACAACAGCAATGAACTTCTTGCCTGTCGGTTTGCACAGGAAATACTGCCCGGATTTGGGTATAAAGAAGTCGAAATAAACCAGGTGAGCAGTTTAATAATGGCCACCACGATGCCTCAGAAGCCTGGATGTCTTCTCGAAAAGATTATTTGCGATGCTGATTTGGATTATCTTGGCAGAAACGACTTTTTTATTACAGCATTAAGACTGCATCGAGAATGGAGTGAAAACAGTGGAAAAAAAATTCCATTTAAAAATTGGTATGAAAAGCAACGGGATTTTATGGTTAACCACAGATATTTTACAGAATCTGCGCAAAACCTCCGCAACAACCGTAAAGCCAAAAATCTCGAGATGGTTCACGAATTGATTGAAATGATTGATACTACAGTGAGTCTTATCTTCCGGAAGAATTACTAATATTTTTATTCTTTCAATGTGATAATTTATTTAACTTGGGGGCACTTTTCAACCCACCGAATAACCTGATATTATCAAACTCTTTCTTTTATGGATACGGAAAATAAATATGTGATTATGGCTGCCACCGACCTGACTTCAGTCGGCCAGTATGCCGTTGACCACGCGGCAGAATATGCCAAACTCTTGAATGGGCGGCTCATCGTATTGCATGTGGTGAACAATGACACCAAAGCCAAAATTAGAAAAGAGGACAAAACTCTTGAAGCGCTATCCGGAATCATGCAGGATATTTGCGATAAGGTGAAAAGTGAATATGGAGTGGAGGTAGTTTATGAACTTCCTGAAGGATCCATTTTCACAACAATCAGAGAGTGTGCGCTTAAGTTTCATATAGATTACCTGTTCATTGGTACCCATGGAAAAAAAGGAAGCCAATTTTTGGTAGGTGGCTTCGCAATAAAGGTAGTTATCAGTTCCCCGGCACCTATTTTTGTGGTGAAGAAGCCCGCTTTTGGCACTCAGTACAAAAACATAGTTTATCCTCTGGATTCCTGCCCGGGCTCAAAGCAAAAAATCAATGTTGCTTTGAATTTGAATAAAAGTCTGGGAACTACATTTCATTTTTTGGTTTACTGCCCAGAAGAGGACCCCAACAAAAACCGTACATTGGCCATGTGGGGACAATTGGAGAAAATTCTTACCAACGGCAAGGTGCCTTACACAAAAGAAAATTATACGAAATCTTTCGGTTTCGAAAATGCCATAGTAGCCCATGCACTCAAACATAAGGCTGATGCCATCATGTTGAATACCGATCCGGAGAAATTCACATGGTCGCCGTTGCAGCTCCCTGAAGAGAAAATTATTTACAACAAGGATGGCATTACGATTTTATGTGTAAATTCAAAAAACATGAACCGGGTAATCGGAGGGCTTTAAACCCGCTAAAATATGAGCATATTGGCCGGAATTCCGGCCTTTTTTTTGTAGCATAGCGCAACTAAGATTCACTACAGACATGCAAAAACAGGAAGCTAAACAACGCATTGACCAGCTGAGATCTTTACTGAACAGGCTCAACCACGAGTATTATGTGTTGGACAAACCCACCCTAAGCGATTATGATTTCGACCAGCTTATGGATGAACTTCTTGCACTGGAAAAGACATGGCCGGAGTTTAGCGATTCATTGTCGCCCAGTCAAAAAGTTGGGGGAGAAATAACCAAAAAGTTTCCGGTGGTACGGCACAAATACCCCATGCTCTCGCTCGGAAATACCTACACAGAAGGTGAATTGCTTGAGTTCGACCAGAGGATTAGAAAATTGATTGATGGGAGAAGGTTAGAATATGCTTGTGAACTGAAATTCGATGGAGTAGCCATCAGTATCACCTATCAGAATGGGCGATTGTTGCGTGCAGCAACAAGAGGCGATGGGGTCCGTGGCGATGATGTTACTGCCAACATCAAAACCATCAGGAGCTTACCGCTACAAATATCGGCCTCTGTTCCAAAAGAATTCGAGGTGCGAGGCGAGGTGTTTCTCCCACACTCCAGTTTTGTAAAAATTAATAATGAGAAAATTGCACTTCTTGAAGAACCATTTGCTAACCCAAGAAATGCCGCTGCAGGTAGCCTCAAAATGCAGGACTCAGCCTTGGTTGCCAAACGGCAACTTGACTGCTATATTTACGGACTTTTTACCGACGATCCCATTTCAGGCACCCATCTGGAAGATTTGGGATTAATGAAAACATGGGGGTTCAAAGTTTCAGAGCATACGCGCAAATGTCTGGGCATAGAGGAAGTGATGCGATTTCTGCAAACAGTAGAAAAGTTAAGGCCCAATTTGCCCTTCGACATAGACGGGGCAGTTGTAAAAGTGAATGATTATGCCCTGCAAAACGCTTTAGGCTTTACTTCAAAAACACCAAGATGGGCAATCTCCTACAAATTCAAACCCCAACAAGCAAGCACCCGGATTAAGGATGTGAATTATCAGGTAGGGCGTACGGGTGCCATCACCCCGGTAGCAATCCTGCACCCGGTAGCCATAGCAGGAACCATTGTGCGACGAGCTTCGCTGTACAATGCCGACAAAATGGAGGAGCTCGACCTGCATTATGATGACCAGGTGTTTGTAGAAAAAGGAGGCGATATCATTCCAAAAATCGTTGGTGTGAAAACAGAATGCCGAAGCCCGCAATCACGCCGTATCAGGTTTACTTCCGATTGCCCTCAATGTGGAACCGCACTGCAGAGAGTTACAGGAGAAGCAGTGCATTTTTGCCCCAACTACCAATCGTGCCCACCTCAAATACAAGGCAAGTTTGAGCATTTTATTTCCCGGCGTGCAATGAATATAGAAACATTGGGACAAGGCAGAATAGAACTCTTGCTCGAAAAAGGACTTATCAAAAATTTCGCAGACCTGTATGATTTGCGTTACGAACAGCTTTTTGGACTGGAAAAAAACATTGAAGATACATACACCCAAACTACCAAAAAGATTGGTTTCAGGGAAAAGACCGCCCAAAATCTTCTGGAAGCACTTGAAAAATCAAAAGAAGTGCCTTTCGAAAGAGTACTGTTTGCCTTGGGTATAAAATTACTTGGGGAGACCTTGGCAAAGAAACTTGCCCAGCACTTCGGCAATATGGACAACCTCATTCAAGCGCATTACAATGACCTGGTTTCCATACCCGATGTGGGCGATAAACTTGCGCGGAGCATTATAGATTATTTTCAGGATGCCACCAATATCAATGTAATCAATAGGCTAAAAAACGCGGGGTTGCAATTTCATTCACAGCAACAGACTCAACCTGCCGGGGGAATTTTATCAGGGAAAACACTGGTAGTTTCCGGCACTTTTGAAAAATTTTCGCGCGATGAAATAAAAGAGCTTATTGAAAAGCATGGTGGCAAAATCGCGGGTTCGGTTTCCGGCAAAACTGACTTTCTGGTTGCTGGCGATAATATGGGGCCAGAAAAAAGGAAAAAAGCCGAGAGCCTGAAAGTTGCAATTATTACTGAGCAGGAACTAAAACAAATGCTGTCAGAAAAACCACCTGCTACTCAGCTGAGCCTGCTATTCGATGAATAATCAGTAGAATTCAATAGCATTCCTATCCGGCTAAAGGTTCTATTACGCCGTCTTTGATTGTAATTTTACGATCGGCCAAGCTGGCCAGTTCGCTGTTGTGGGTAACAATCACAAAGGTTTGACCCAAGGTTTCGCGCAAAGAAAAGAACAAACCATGGAGTTCGGCTGATGTTTTGGAGTCGAGGTTTCCACTCGGTTCATCGGCCAACACCACAGCCGGGTCGTTTATCAAAGCACGGGCAACAGCCACCCGCTGCTGCTCCCCACCCGACATCTCAGAAGGCTTGTGCTGCATGCGATCCTTAAGCCCCATCAGGTCCAACAAACTTGTTGCCTTTTTTTCGACCTCCGCCCTACCCAAACCTGCAATATATGCCGGAATACAGACATTTTCCAGGGCAGTAAATTCGGGCAAAAGATGGTGAAACTGGAATACGAATCCGATGTTCCTGTTGCGAAAGTCTGACAGTTTCTGGTCGTTAAAACCTTTCACATTCTGACCCTTTATGATCAGCTCCCCATCGTCATATCTATCGAGTGTACCCATAATGTGCAAAAGTGTGGATTTTCCGGCACCCGACGCGCCAACCACCGAAACGATTTCGCCGGCCTGAATACTAAGGGATATTCCCTTGAGTACCTTCAGTTGGCCGTAGGATTTATGTATGTTAGTTACCTGAATGAGGGAATGATTTTCGGGATGTAGGGTCATAGGCCATTAATTTTACCACTCTGTGTGAATAACCTCCATTGCAACTCTGAGATTAATTGGCAAAGTTACCAAAGTAAATGCGATTTTAACAGACCACCATTACATAAAACCATGCCACGCCGGTAAAACTTCCATCTCAATATTTCAACCACAACATAAAGGTTGTAAATGGTCGGATGATACAAGCAAAGTTAACGCAAAATAAAAATGCGGTACTTTTGCTGCATGCAACTACAATTACCCTACTTTCCGAAAGATGCCAGGATGATCTCAGATTGTGTTGGCGTTTATGAAAAAGACGATATTGTGCAGTATATCGTTAACGGCCTGCCGGTATTACAGCCTTGAGTCAGTAGTGCTTACCTTGTGCTTCATGGCGCTTGGGCGCATCAAAAATCCTGAACAACTTAAGCAATGTAAGCCGGGAGAAATCGGGCGTATCATCGGATTAGACCGTATCCCGAATGTAGGTTTGTTGAGATTGTTGGTGGCGGGCATGCATCGTTGTTTGTAAGTCCATTGGCAAGGACTGAGTTTAATAACTTCATTAACAGCAGATAGTGGATATTCCGGCCATACTGACCATATTCCGGTCATATTGACCCCCTCAGGAGTTTTGGCATCAACCACATGCAATCAGCCTATACCCATTTGGGGTTTCGGCAATTAAGAATGCACCAACACCAAATCCACCGGCAAAATCCGTAGCCCGGTTTTGGCAGGAATCATCAAATGTGCCTATGGGCAAATGCCCTTAAAAAGCCTTAAAAATTTACGAACCGGTCTGATATTTCCGGCTTTAGATGTTTTGGTTTTATTTGTTTTGAAAATATTTATATTTACCTGACAATTATCCATTTGTAAAAAATGATTTTTTCATGCAAATGCAAGGGTTTTTGAAGCGTTAGTGTGTGAATGTCATGTTTAAAGACGCGTTGTGCGCCAGTGTAAAAAAACAGCCGACCCGCAAAAGGCACATTTGGTTTTTGCCGACACGCAAAGCCCAACGCTGAAAAACCAAAATAGCCATTTTCTGCCACCGCACGGAAGGACTAACAGAATTAAAAAAGTAACTTTGAATAATACAAATTGAATATGACTTATTACGACAGAATAAGAGAATTAACTAAAACAGTTCCTACTGCCTTGGTGGACTTTGGACTTCCAAGAGATTCTGCAAGAACACCGACACAGGCAGCATCAAATTTCATTACAAATAAAGAACAAGGAGTTTGGGCTGAAAATTTGGTATTCAGAGCAATAAATGAGACATCCAAGAACTTTGTAGCAGTAAAATACGGCAAGTCCGATGACTTGGTAGCAGGGAAAGACGGTTTCGATAGTTTTTATCAAGAATTTCAAGACGAACTTGATACAATCGGGAAAAGGCCAGACTTGTTAATTTTCAGAAAAGAAGATTATACAGCTAACTTGGGTTATGACATCAGCCAAATCCCACACCATTCAATTACAGAGTATGTAAATAAGGCAATAGCGGGTATTGAAGTAAGGTCAAGTGCATTCTTGATAGACAAATATGAAGAAGCAATGCAAGTTCGAACTGAAAAATTCAGTCAAATCGCATTACAGACAAGAGATTTTATTCTTGCAGAATTTCAGGATGAATTAAATCATCCTTCAAGACAAGCATACATTGATTTGCTTCAAGGGATAACGCCCAGAACATTATCAGTAACAGACTTCAGAGTTCCCAGTTGGAGTTCAACAGACCGGTTGTCAGAATTGAAAACCCACTTTAGAACTCTCAAAGATGCTATCAAGGAAATTCAGAAACGAGACTACCTTTCCATAACTCCAAAAGTTGAAGACATAAAGGTTGTTTACAAATGGATTGAAACATTCAAAGTGCCACATTTTTATTTTCAGGTTTTCTTTGATAAGGTTTACGGAATTTCATTTGAGCAGATTCTTGCGATTATCTCTGATTCAAACAACGAGGGCATTATTTTCTCTGTTGAAACTGACACCAAAAATCAGAACAAAACAACTATCAAAATCAACTCTAAATCAGGAACTCCCGTTGCTTCAAAGGTTGAAGAGCCTATTCACGAAAGCGTTAGAAAGGAAATGGACAGGGGCAGACTTTTGTTTTATGTAACCTTCAAAGGTGGAACGGCATATCTAGATGTGGACAATTTGATTAACATTCTTGGTATTGACATAAAGGAATTCTGATGATAGGCGTAAAAGACATATCGCTGGCAACAAATAATCAGTTTGAAAAAGGCTACTCTAAATCAATTTCATTAGAGCATAGGAAAAAGTTTGCCCAATTTTTTACGCCATACCAATTAGCCTCTTTAATGGCTGATTGGTTGTTAGGAAACCAAAATCTGAAAACAGTTTTAGAACCTGCCTTTGGCCTTGGTGTTTTTTCAAGAGCATTACTTAGCAAAAATTCGGAACTTACAATAAAAGGCTTTGACATTGATGAAACAATTTTTGCCGAGGCAAAAGGGATTTTTCACGATACAACCAATGTTGATGTTCATTTAAAAGACTATATGTTCAATGATTGGAATAATAAATATGATGGAATCATCTGCAATCCACCATATTTTAAGTTCCACGATTACGACAATAAGAAAATCTTGAATGAAATCGAGAATCGTTTAAAAATCAAGCTTAATGGCTTTACAAACCTTTACGCGCTGTTTCTTTTAAAGTCTATTTACCAGCTAAAACCTAACGGAAGAATTGCATATATAATACCATCCGAATTTTTAAACTCAGATTATGGCAAACTTGTAAAATTCGCTTTAATAAAAAATAAAGTATTAAGGCATATAATCGTTTTCGACTTTGAAGAAAATGTATTTGATGATGCACTTACAACTGCCTGTATTCTATTTTGTACAAACGATAAGAACTATCAAAAAGTAAAATTTTCGACCATCAAGAAAATTGATGAATTGGACATTATTAAATCCTACATTTCTACTTATCCTTCCAATTGTTTTGATGATTCAACTTTTGACTACAATAAACTTGAACCTGAATTAAAATGGCGTAAATACTATCAAGGTCAAAACGGAATTAGATATAAAAATTTAATCCCTTTCTCAAGTGTAGCCAAAGTTGTTCGTGGAATTGCGACAGGAGCAAACGATTATTTCACTTTTTCAAAATCAAAAGCAAATCAATATCGGATTGATGAAAAGTATTTACTTCCTTGCATTTGCAAAGCAGTGGATGTTAAAAACAACTTTTTCACGATAGGCAATTTTCGCTCATTAGTAACCGCCGACAGACAAACATATTTATTAAACATAATCGGTTCTAAAGATGAAAATGTATTGAAATACCTTGAGTTTGGAGAAAAAACAGGAATTGATAAAAAGTATCTGACTGCTTGTAGAACTCCTTGGTATTCTATAGAAAATCGTCCACCCTCTCCAATTTGGGTTTCAGTTTTTAACAGAAGCGGGCTAAAATTCATTAGAAATGAAGCGAACATTTCTAATCTGACAACATTTCATTGTGTTTATCCAGTTCAGAATAGCCTGTTTGACAATGTGAATATTGACATTCTGTTTGCATATCTGCTGACAGATGTTGCAAGGGAGATATTTGAAGACAATCGTAGGGAATATGGTAATGGACTTCAAAAATTTGAACCTAACGACCTTAACAAGGCAATGATGCTCGACTTATCACTACTCGACAAAAAGACCGAGAATAAAATTTTAAAACTCTATTCTAAATACAGAGAGTCAGCAATAAACAATTTGCCAGAAGAAGACACACTAAACGAAATCAACGAAATCTTTAAAATCAACTATTGCCAATGCTAAACAGCCGATTGACGCAACAGGGGCTGGCGTGATTAAATCAAGTGCAGTATTTCATTTCGGCAAGCTCATTTCGACAAGCTCAATGCATCGCAATGCATCGCTATTCAAGTTCAGTGCTAATTGACAGTTTTGTGCTCCGAAATGAAAATCAGCGAAGATAAATCCGCTACTGTGGCTATACCAGGACCGTTACAGGCTATTTTAGAAGACAGCTCAACCCGACAGTTTTTTAAATTGCACTATATACTTTAAGAAAATAACACGACTAATTGCATTTAAACCTAAAAAATATGTTTGACGAACTAAAAAAATATAAAAACAAAGACCATTTTTTCTTCAAACCTTCAGACAACTTAGGACAAGTTTGTAACGCACCGACAGATAAAAGTGGCGTTTACCTGATTTATGCTTTAAAAGGTGGACGAATAGAATTAATTTACATTGGATATTCAGGTGAAATAAAAAAAGACGGGACACTTTTTATTAGAAAAGCGGGACTTGGTGGAATCAAAGACAGACTGGTAAATGGAAAACAATTTGGCGAAGCGAGACGAAACTCTTGGAAAACTCAAATGACAATAGAAAAAATTGAAGCATTAGACATTTATTGGTATGTTACTCACAACGACAAGTATGTGGACTGCCCAAGACAAATAGAAAATAAACTTTTACAATTGCATATTGACATTTACGGACAACTTCCGAGATGGAATAATGAAGTTTGAGTCTATGAAAACCGCAGACAAACAGAAAAGCACAGCCTATGACACGGGTTTTTCGTTGTGCGGGGTGATTTGCAAACTTGGAGCTTTGTGCTCCGAATTGAAAACCCGCGAAGCTAATCCCGCCCGAACTCAAAACCCGGGACCGCTATGTGCAACATAGGAAAGTCGTTACAATCTGACAATTTTCAGTAAGATTAAAAAAAGTTTGTATTTTTGAGATATGAGAATAATCGATAAAAATATAGATAAGATAAGAGCTTTATGTTATAAACATAAGGTGTCTAAACTTTTTGTATTTGGCTCAATCTTGACTGATGATTTTAAAAAATCCAGTGATATTGACTTATTGGTTGATTTTTCAGGAGTTGACCTTTACGACTACGCTGATAATTATTTTGACTTAAAAACATCTTTGGAGAAGTTACTTAAAAGACAGATAGACCTACTTGAGGATAAAGCTGTTAAAAATCCATATTTAAGAAAATCTATCGACTCTTCTAAACAAATAATATATGGATAATGATATTAAAACCTGGCTTTATGACATATTACAATCGATAAATGAGATTGATAGCTACTATGATACCAAACCAAGGATTTTTGAGGAGTATGTTTCTGACATTAAGACAAAAAGGGCAATTGAACGGAATTTGGAATTAATTGGCGAAGCGGCAAATCGGATCCTTAAAAAAGACAAGGATTTCAAACTCGATAACGCTGAGAAAATTATCGGTGCTCGTAACAGGATAATTCACGGATATGATAAAATATCAGATGATCTGATTTGGAGTATTGTGATAAACCATTTGCCTAAATTAAAAAACCAAGTAACCCGACTCCTTGATGAATAATGGGCAGAGCACAATAAACAGGCCTCTGAGCACCCTGCCAGACCCGGCGAGGGGACTTTGATGTGCAACATCCCCTACCGTGCTATGCTAAAGGTATTAAGGGAGCCTTTCACGCACGGTTCTTTCTCACGACAGGGTGAAATTCCCTTACCTGGCCCGATTAGGGCAATTAGTAAAAGACCGTTGAACAAACCCGACATGTTGAATTAAAATACAGATTAATAATAAATTAAACCACAATGACATGAAAAGAAAACTTAGAATTTTGGTAGTATTTGGATTCTTCTTCTTCCTGAGCGTTAACGGATTTTCACAATTTAGTGTTTCATACTATTCATCCTCACTTTCAAAGATTGGATTAGGATTCAATTTTAGTGACAGATTTTGGAGTGAGTTGAGATTATATAGCAACACCAGCATTCATGATATAACGCCTGAATTAGTAGTCTGTTTCAATTTTGTAAAAAGGGAAAGGCATAATATCTATTTTGGATTAGGAGGTAATATCAATTATTTCACAGGATTTGTTTTGCCCGTAGGAGTTCAATTCACTCCAATTGAGGAATTTGACAGATTTTCTTTGCATATTGAACTACAACCGTCACTTGACATATTATCGAGGGATTTAATACTCCAAAGTTCTTGGGGATTAAGATTCAAATTTGGGAGGAAAGATGAATGAACCACTTGCCCTAATAAATAGGACCCTTACCGCCCTGCAAGTCCCGGAGAGGAGTCTGTGTTGAACTGCATCCCCTGCACAGGGCTTTGTATTTAATGACGGTTTGTGCTTGTTTGGCAGTGAAGTGCCCCGAATTGAAAACCAGCGAAGCTAAACCCGTTCGAAGGCAAAGCCCGGGCAAGTAGCGGTATGTTTTACACCCGTGTTAAACCATGATGCGGGATAAAAGTCTAATTTATATCAATTGAGGACATATGAAATTAATTGTCATAATTACATTTTTGCTTTTTTCCTGTGGAAAGAACGCTGTAGTAGAAACAGCTACAGCAAACAGACAAACCAAAACAATTGCCTGGAATAATATTCATGTTGATGTTGTAATCTACAAGCCTTTACTGAATGAATTAGATGTGTTAATTGTATTTCACGGCACAGTACAATTTGATAGAGAAATTATGATTGCTGCGAATACCGCTCTTGACAACTTTAAAAATATTTTGGACAGGGAAGATATGATGATTGTGAGTGTTGCATATCCACAGGAGAATGTGCTGTTAGGAGACAACATCATTCAAGCCGAAGCAGCATTGTTGTGGGTAAAAAGTAAAGCAAATCAGGAATTAGGCATTACGGTAAATAAGATTTTTTTGGCAGGACACTCACAAGGCGGCTATTTGGTTACCCAATTGAACACAATGCATCAAACAAACGGTGTAATTGCAAATGCTCCGGGACCACTAAATCTGATTTACAGATGTCAATTAGAGGAAAATGGACAAATTCAATCTGGTGCCGTTTGTACCAAATTAAGAAATGTATATGGGACAACCGCGAGCAATCCAAATGCTTATTTCCAAAGGTCATTACTAAATTTCACAGAAGGCTTCAAATCTGACATTTTATTTGTTCAAGGTCTGAATGACTCCCCAATTCAAATGTATTCCTGGCCGGCGTTTAAGCAAAATGTTTTGAGTTGTACCAATTGCCGGAATAGCAGGTTTGTTGAGATTGTTGGTGGCGGGCATGCATCGTTGTTTGTAAGTCCATTGGCAAGGACTGAGTTTAATAACTTCATTAACAGCAGATAGTGGATATTCCGGCCATACTGTCCATATTCCGGTCATATTGACCCCCTGGGAGTTTTGGCATCAACCACATGCAATCAGCCTATACCCATTTGGGGTTTCGGCAAATAAGAATGCAGCAACACCAAATCCACCGGCAAAATGGATAGCCCGGTTGTAGCAGGAATCATCAAATTTCGCTCTATGCAAATTGCCCGTAAAAAAATCATAAAAACAAACGAGCTGGTCTATAATTTTCGATTTTTATTTTTTGGGCTTTAACAATATTTAACTATTTTTGAAACGGAACAAGAACCTACAGCATTTTCATTACCGTTTTGTACCGTGCCATATAAAAGCAAGGGCACGGTAATCTACACTACTGGGAGGATTAAGGGTGTTCAGAAAATAGGCCTGGTTGATGATTTATGAAATTGAATAGTTTTGAAACTTATAAACCAAACCTTCAGGAACGGTTGCACATCAGAATTCAAACAGATAACCCAGCATTTGGTGCGTTAAATAAATGTTAGTCAGAATACTATTTGACAAAGCAATTTGATACAGATAATCAATTAATAAGTTTTTAAAAATAAAAAGCACAAAACATGGACTTTAAAGACAACATTAAGCAAATTGGGGACAGGGTTGTAAAACTCAAAGACCAAATACAGACTGAGGAAGCAACAAAAAATGCATTTATCATGCCATTCTTGCAAGCATTGGGATACGATGTTTTCAATCCGATTGAGGTCGTTCCCGAGTACACGACAGACATTGGAATAAAAAAGGGCGAGAAAATTGACTACGCAATTTTTAAAGATGGCATACCCACAATATTGGTAGAGTGCAAACATTGGGCTCAAAACCTAAATATACACGACGGACAGCTTTTGCGCTACTTTCATGTTTCCAAAGCAAAGTTTGGACTTTTGACAAATGGCGTTAATTACCGCTTTTACTCCGATTTGGTGGAGACAAACAAAATGGATGAGAAACCTTTCCTGGAGTTTCACATCAACGAGATAAAAGACAACCAAATTGAGGAACTTAAAAAGTTTCACAAAACAGTATTTGATGCAGAAAGCATTGTAAATACTGCCAGTGAGCTTAAATATACAAGTGAGTTAAAACAACTTTTCCAGCAAGAATTGACAAGCCCTTCGCCAGAGTTTGTAAAATATTTTGCCAAACAGGTTTATCCAACTTCTATAACAGCAAAAGTTTTGGAGCAATTTACATCTTTGACCAAGAGGTCTATGCAGCAATATATCAGTGACTTAATAACGGAACGCCTTAAAACTGCATTGACAAAAGAAGACGAAGCGACCAAAGAGCAAGAAGCAACCCAAACAGAGCAAACAAAGGTTGAAGAGAGAAAAGTCATTACAACTCAAGACGAGCTTGAGGGTTTTATGATTGTTAAAACAATTTTACGGCAAAAGATTAGTTCAACAAGGGTTTCATACAGAGATGCACAATCATATATTGCGATTATTCTTGACGACAGCAATCGCAAGACAATTTGTAGGCTTTATTTGAACGGCAACAAAAAATATCTGGCAATTCTTGATGACCAGAAGAAGGAGATTAAAAGCGAGATCTCTAATCTTGACGACATTTTCAACTTCTCGGACGCGCTTATAAAAGTTGTTGAGAATTACAGCAATTCAAAATAAAACCCGACTGCCTGACTAATTAGTACTACTTGTAATTATAGGACTCCTTGCTCCCTGCAAGACCCAGCGAGGAGTCTGTGTTGAACTACATCCCCTGCACCGGGCTATGTACTTAATGACGGTTTGTGATGGGGTTGCAGTGAAGTGGATCATCGTTCATTGCCTGCAGGTTTTCGGCAAATAAGAACGCAGCAACACCAAATCCACCGGCAAAATGGGTGGCCCGGTTTTGGCAGGTGTAATCAAATTTTGCTCTATGCATTGTCCCTAAAAAACCTTGAAAATTGACGAACCGGTCTGATATTTCCGGCTTTAGATGTTTTGGTTTTATTTGTTTTGAAAATATTTATATTTACCTGACAATTATCCATTTGTAAAAAATGTTTTTTTCATGCAAATGCAAGGTTTTTTTGTAGCGTTAGGATGAAAGTGGCATGTTTATAGACGGGTTAGCGGTAATATTAACAGACTATGGACTTCGACTTTATAACAGACGATAAATTTAGAACAATCTTGATAAGAGATTTTGAAGAACTGAACAAATGTTTAGATGCAAAAGCTTCTAAATCTGTTCTGATTCTTTCGGGTAGCATTATCGAATCTATCCTCACGGACTATTTTTCCAATTTTCCGCCTGCTGGACTTAATCCTAAAAAGGTTTTAAATATGGAACTTGTTGCGTTAATCAACCTTGCTTTTGAAAACAAACTAATTTCTCAATCAACCAAAGACTTATCAACTGTAATTAAAAATTTCAGAAATTTAATTCATCCGGGACGTGAAATAAGAAAGAATGAAAAATTTGACTTTGATTCTGCCATTGTTGCTAAAAGTCTATTAAACATTGTTCTCAAAGAAATCAAAGAAAACTACATAACTAATATTGGACATACAGCAATAGATATAATTTCAAAGCTTGAAAACGATTCTATTTCACAACCAATATTTGACAAAATTATTAGCAAAATACATAAAAGTGAGAAAGTAAAACTATACAATCTGCTAGTAGAATATAACCTAGAAGAAAAAACTTATCCAACTAAATTAACTGACCCCAAAAAATACATCAGTATTTTAAAATCGCAAGTTGACAGAGAAATAGTTCTTCATCAGCTAATGAAATTGGTTAACAAAATCGAAATAGGTGAAAAATGGGAAGTAATGACTTACTTCTATTTGCTTTATGACGAACTAAAATACTTAGACGATAACAATATCGAATTTATTCTGCTTTATGTTCTTAATGTAATGGCTGAATCAACTCGAGACGAACAAGAAATTGGATACTATGTTGACCAACGGCTATTTTCGATTTTCGGGGCATACTTAATTAAAGAAGAAATATTAAAAGAGTTCATTTCATTGTTAAGTAACATTGTAAATAGACATACAAAAAATGAATATGTTTATTTTGCAGCATATGACCAACTAATTAACTCTGTTGATACTGACATAAAGGAAAAGATAAAAGAGTTTATTATCAAGACTACGAGCAGTTATACAAGTAATAAATTTTATAGTGGATATAACGATGGAGATTATTTACCATTTTAGAAGAAATACTACCGCTAATACGGTTTTTGCGTCAGGCGGGCTGGCTGCGCAAACTTGGAACTTTGTGCTTCATTCCGGCAAGCTCATTTCGGCAAGCTCAATGTATAGTGGTCTAAAAAAACTGGACAGGAATTTTGTAACTTTAAAATTTCTGTCATATGAAAAGATCGAGAAGAACATTTAGCGCAGACTTCAAGGCAAAAGTTGCCATAGAAGCGATTAAAGAAGAG
>Ga0209105_100302_pt1 | contig 16986 bp, 16 predicted proteins | sample SedPBSmetaG_FD_184158 | JGI IMG/M metagenome (GOLD analysis project Ga0209105, IMG submission 184158) | Freshwater sediment bacterial and archeal communities from Indian Creek, Illinois, USA to study Microbial Dark Matter (Phase II) -... | ecosystem: Environmental > Aquatic > Freshwater > Creek >...
AAGGTTTATAAGGCCTTATAATGCGCGTTTGCTTTTTGATTTTTGCCCTCATTTATTGTCAGCTATCAATAAAAAATATAAAATATGCTTAATCTATGGACTGGTTACTTTATATTTTAATTTTTATCGTTTCATGTGGCCTGCTTTACCTCTCAGGAGAGTGGGTGATAGCTGGCTTAATGAGAGTGGCGCGGCTTTTGGGCTGGCGCGAGTTTGTTGTCGCTTTTTTTATTATGGCAACAGGAGCATCTCTGCCAAATCTTTTCGTGGGCGTTACCTCAGCAATGCGAGGAATACCTCATCTTTCTTTAGGCGATATAGCAGGTAATAATTTAGTAACTCTTACGGTAGCCGTCGCAATAGGAGTATTATTTTCCACAGCAAAAGAACTTCCGATTGCTAGCCGTACAGCGCAAACAACAGCTCTCTGCACTGCGGGGGCAGCTATTTTGCCACTTTTACTTATTTCAGATGGAGTTCTTAGTCGTAGTGACGGACTAATTCTTATTGGTTTCTTTATTTTTTATCTTACTTGGCTCTTTTCTAAAAAAGAAAGATTTACTAATAAGGAATATGAGGTCCGTGATTTTGCTTCGCTGACGCGCGACCTTAAGGGACTTTTTAAAGATTTTGCTAAAATTATTCTCGGCATTGTATTTTTACTTGTGGCCGCTCAAGGCATTATTCATTCAGCCACTTTTTTTGCTAAAGAATTAAATGTGTCGCTGATGCTAATCGGTATTTTAATCGTTGGTTTTGGAAATGCCTTGCCAGAAACTTATTTCGCTATAGCCGCCGCTAAACAAAAAGATTCTTGGATGGTGCTGGGTAATTTAATGGGAGCGGTTATTATTCCAGCGACATTAGTTCTAGGCATTGTCTCTATTATTCATCCAATTCATATTGCTGATAGCCCTTATAATTGGGAAATTTTAGTTTTAAGTCGAATTTTTATTATTTTAGCCAGTCTTTTATTTTTAATTTTTGCTCGCACTAATCGCAAGATAACAGCTAGAGAATCTCATATTTTACTTGCTGTTTATATTTCTTTTCTTGTAAGCATTGTTTGGTTTGTGAACTTTTAACTAAAAAATACTGCTTGTATGGTATAAAAAATGAAATAATATCTGCTATTATTTTGCGACATTTTATGATAAATTAAAGATAATGTCGCTTATAGAAAAACTTTTTAAAGATTATTTTGATTATCTTCAAATAGAAAAAAATCGCTCTCCTCGCACAAAAGCTGTTTATGAGAGAGCTCTTAGAAAGTTTGCAAACTTCTCTAAAATAGAGCGACCAGAAGATATTACTAACGAACGAATTCGGGCGTTTCGCGTACACTTAGCTGAGAAAGGGAATCTTAAAAAAAATACTCAAGGATATTATGCTATCGCTATAAGAAATTTCTTAAAATATTTAGTAAAGAGAGATATCTCTGCTCTAATACCAGAAAAAATAGAGTTACCGCAGATGCCAAAAAGACAGATTGAGATTATTGAATATAATGATTTAGAGAGGTTATTGAAGGCGCCTAAAGGCGACTCAGTTAAAGCTCTTCGTGATCGCGCTATGTTAGAGGTGCTGTTTTCTACAGGTCTTCGTGTTTCAGAATTATGTGCTTTAAATAGATATATCAATACTGACCGTGGCGAAATATCTATTAAAGGGAAAGGAGGGAAAATACGAGTAGTTTTTTTGTCTGATAGAGCGAAAACAATGATTAAGGATTATTTAGATAAAAGAAGCGATGCCGAAGAGGCTTTATTTATAACTTTTTCTCATTCTAAAACACCGCAAGTTATTGGTCGCATAACGCCCCGAACAATACAGCGAACAATAGATCGTTATGCGCGAGAGGCAGGTATTCCTGGAAGCGTTCACCCGCATACTCTGCGACACTTATTCGCTACAGACTTATTAAGAAACGGAGCAGATTTACGCTCAGTGCAAGAAATGTTAGGGCACTCAAGTATTCAAACAACACAGATATATACTCATCTTACAAATAAAGAACTAAAAGATATTCATAAGTCTTTTCATGGAAAAAGAAGGGAGACAATGGGCAACTGATAACAAGTAGTGGCAAAATAAAAAAGTTTTAAAATTAATATCGCGCGTTGACTTGCGACTCTTAATTATTTCATAATGGAACACATAATTGCTCCCGTGGCGAAACGGCAGACGCGCATGGTTTAGGACCATGTTCCTGCAAAGGATTGGAGGTTCAAGTCCTCCCGGGAGCACTAATAAGTTTCTAAAATATTCGGATAACTCTAAAAAGAAGACTGTTAAAAAGCCTAGGTTTTTCGTGAATAAAAGAAAATAACGATTTCTATAAAAATATTGCCTGTTTAATAAAAAAACGAATTAAATAAAATTTTGCGATTTGAATTATAATCCTTTTTTAGACAACTTATCATAAGTTGACAATTTTAGTGTATTATGTTATAATGCAATCCGGTATTTAACAATTAGGAGGAGAATAAAATGTGGAAAAGACAGGTTTGTGCTTTGATAATACTCACAGGGACTAACATCTTAGGGGGGCTTTTTGGGTTATTTATAGGGCTCTGGTGGGGAAAAGCATTCACATTTTTTATTTGGACGAGTTTCTTCATTCAGGCACTAGCAGTAGCGCCAAAAAGAGGAGGGAAAGTCACCTTCTTGGCGCGAGAAACAGGGGAAACCTTAGAGGAGGGGTTGTCAATTCTTCCCTTGAGGGGGATTTTGTTCGATGCCGCGGGGGCGGTGGACCCTTCGAAGAAGCTGCTAAGGTTTTTAAGAAAGGCTCGTAATTATGTGACAATCTTTTGTTGCATAATTGCAGTTGTACAGATTTTTGCACATCATATTCCCTCGCAGACTACTCGCCCTTCTGTTCTGCCTCCCGCTATCAGCGTGAGCCCTGGAGAAGTAAGGACTTTTTCTGTGCCGGCCAAGAGTCTTGGCCCCATTGTCTTTGTTAAGGGATTATGGGTGCTAGACTCTTTAAGCGCAATCGTTATTGTGCTTGAGGACGGACGGAGAATTTTCTATTCTCCAGGAGACAGAATCGATGTCGGAAGACATCGTGGCGCCTTCCGGGTTCTTAACACGTCGAGGACCGAGACCGTCGAAGTTTCTATTTTTTCCTTAAAAAGATAGAGACCTCAAACCCCGAGCTGATAACTCGGGGTTTTTTTATAAAGACAAATATTTTTTTATATTTTTTAAGTAGCTGGAGGCGGCGTAATAATGCTCTGTATAAGAGCGGGAAGCCCTCTGGCAAGCAAAGCAATAATTATAGCAGTGATGGCGATTTGTATTCTTTTTTTACCAACCTCTGCTCCTTTGTCGCCTGCAGTTAAGTATGAAAACGCTGCCATAAGTATAAAGGCTATAGCAATAGTGAAAAAGAAGATAAACGCCCAGTTAATAAGGCCGGTAACTATTCTGTGAATGGCTGAGATGTCAGTAATGTTTACTTGTGGCGTAGCTGCAGGAGGTTGTGCTTGCACAGTAGTAGGCAATATGCCAAAAACACTAACTGTAATTACTAAAGTAGCAACAACCACTACGATTTTATGCAAAATTTTATTCATTATATTGATTAAAGTTTTAAGAATAAATAAACGACCTTTTAATTTAGAAAATGATAACAATAAAATATCTATCCGTCAAAGACTATGCTGTCAAGAGACTGCGGACAATGCTCGTTATACTTCCAGCTATTAAAATTATTATTATGCCTACTGTCGTCCATATTATGGTTTTTTTTGCTGATTCTATTTTTTTATTATCTCCGCCAGAGATAAGATATTGAAATCCTGCCCAAAGATACATGGCTGGAGCTATGATAAATGCTAATCCTCTTATAAAATTACTAATGAGAGCAATAATATCTACGATTCCGCCTTCAATAGCAACCGGATTTCTAATATCAAATGACGGCAGAGCAGATGCAGTATGCTCAGCGGCTACAACAATTTGTGAAAAAACAAAATCAAGGTTTAAAATAAAATTTATTATTTCTAAAAAGAGATAGTTCATGTTTTTATATTAAAAAAGCCAAGGCATTAATGTAGTGCCTTCAACCACACCTAATCCTCTAATAATTGTACCGACTATGACCCCTGCCAATAAGACAATAATTAAGCCAATAATAGCCGACTTAAGAAATGCTTGGCCTTTTTTAATTTGTCCCTCATTCCCTCCTGCTGTGATAAAGATAGTTCCTCCAAAAATAAATATGAGCATTATAATCGGGATAATAATCATATAAAGTAGTCCTATGATGTTACTGATAATCTGAAGAAAGTCGCACCAGCCGGCAGGATCGGTAATGTTAGCGGGCTGATGGAAACGAGCAGGAGTAATGCCTGTGTCAAAGCTAAAACGAGCAATGTTACAAGTAGCAGCGCTTTGAGTCCGCACATTAGAGGCTGAAGTGGTCGAAAACGCTATAATTATTCCGATAGAAATAAGACTAAAGATAATAATTTTTTTAATAGGACTCATTTGTAGTTTTTTTATTTTAACGCTTAAGAGCGTTGATATCTCTTTCTGCAATAGTTAAAGCGTCGTGAGCGGTTGCAGTTCTTCTTAAAACTGATTGTATCATTGTATTAAATATAGCAAAAACCTCTTCAGATGATGGCATATTCCAACTTCTGGCCATAATCGCTTGTGAAGCAAAAACGCCGTGAGTGGGAGAATCTATATTAGCTTGGATAAGGCTGCGTAAAGCTGGCGGACGACCGGATGCCATAAAATAACTTCTAGCAATTTGGGTATTTGTTGTAGCATAAAAAATAAATTCCCAAGCAAGTGTTGATAATAAAGACTGCCTAGAAACAGCAAGTCCATAATATTTTGCTGGGACTATAGGCATGTGAGAATGTAGTTGTGGCAATAAGGCTACGCCGAAATTAAGACGTGGATTGCGAGCTATAATTAAAGGTTTGGCGGACTGATAATCTATCATCATCCCAATTGTGCCATTAGCAAATCCAGTATAAGTTTCCACCACTGGAGCTCTAACGCTTGTATAAAGATTAAGAGCAGTAATTCCTGGAGTTCCTGATATTTGCATTGTGTGTCCGTCCTGCAAGTGTTCAGCGCTTGCCTGCATTAGGAGCGCATTTAGAATATCTCCTGCTCGGGCGACTATGGGCGCTGCTCCACCAAATGATGCAGTAACGCCACGATTTACTATTCTTTGGAACTCGCTCCAAGTAGTCGGCGGGAAAACAACTCCCCTGCGATCAAAAATATCTTTGTTGTAATATAGAGCTAGTGTATCAATATAGAGAGGAGACGCGTGGATTTGATTATCAACAATGAAATCTTGAATTATTACTTGAGGAAATAATTCAGTGAATTTTGCAACAGTAAATAGTCTTTGTGGAGCAGGAACTATTTTGTTTCCGTGTTCGCGCATCCAGTCGGAGCGAAAGAAAAAAACATCAGGGCCCTGTCCTGCTGCAAGAGCATCAATTAATTCTTTTTCATAACTTTCTTCAGGAAACTGCGTATAAACTATTTGTACCCCGGGATTTTCTGCACTAAAACTAGATTTAGCTGCCTCAAAAACAACGGGATTATCTATCCCCCAAACAGATAAAATAGTTGGATTCCTGTCAGCACGTAGTCCTATACCACTAAAAATAATAATGATAAAAGAAAGTACTATAAATCCGCCTATTCCTAAAATAATAAGTTGGCTTCTAGTAAAACTCATATAATGATACTATCACAATCACGCCTTTATAAACAAATAACACCTGCTATTTTATCTCCCGCGCTTAAATTAATAATACGCACGCCTTGAGCCGCTCGAGCAGTTTTGCGAACAGAGCTAATCGTTGTTTTGAGTATCTGTCCTTTTTCTGAAATGATAATAAGCTCTTTTTCTGCAGTTATTACTTTAGATGATACTAATTCGCCTGTTTTAGCGGTAACGGTTGCCGTTATAATTCCTTTTCCTCCGCGAGTTTGTGTTTTGTATTCTTTTAAAGAAGTTTGTTTTGCAAATCCTTTTTCAAGAATATTTAAGAATAAAGCGTTTTTTAGAGCTTCGCCTGAAATAATATCAAAAGAAGAAACTACATCTCCTGAACGAAGAGTGATTCCTTTAACTCCAGCTGTTGCGCGAGACATAGGGCGAACGCCTGATTCTTTAAATCTAATAGAAAGTCCTTTTCTCGTGCCAATAATAACATCATCTTTTCCGGAAGAAAGCTTAACTCCAATAAGACTATCTCCTTTTTTTAAATTAATTGAAATAATGCCGTTTTTTCGAACATTCTCAAATTCTTGTAAAGCGGTTTTTTTAATTACGCCAGATTTAGTTGCCATGATAAGGTAGCCCGAGGGAGATTCTTTAGTAGAAGGATAGGCAATAAGAGCGGAAATAGTCTCTTCGGCTGGAATTTCAAGAAAATTATGAATAGCGCGCCCTTTAGCAGTACGAGAGCCAGGCGGAATATCATAAACCTTGGTTTGAAAAACTTTTCCACTACCAGTAAAGAATAAAATATTATTATGAGTGTCCGCCGAAATAAAATGAGTAAGGGTGTCTTCTTCGCTTACATCAGAACCAATAACTCCTTTGCCTCCCCTATGCTGACTTTTAATGCTTTGTGGCGGTAGGCGCTTAATATATCCGCCTAATGAAAGTGTTATCATGCATTCTTCATTTGGAATTAAATCTTCGTCGCTAAACTCTTGTAAGCCAGAGGCAACAACGCGTGTTCTTCTCTCGTCGCCGAACTTTTCTTTAATTTCATCAAACTCTGTTTTAATTAGAGACAGCATCGCTTTTTCGTTTTTTAATAATGCCTCAAGCTCTTTAATTAGCGCTCTTTTCCCAGCGAGTTCATCGTCAATTTTTCCTTTTTCCATAGTAGAAAGCGTATAAAGTTTTATTTCAGCAATAGCTTCTGCTTGAGCTTCTGTAAAATTAAATTTTTTAACTAAATTAAGCTTAACATCCGCTTTATCTTTCGATTTTTTAATCACGGCGATAACTTCATCAATAATATCTATCGCTTTCGCAAGCCCTTCTAAAATATGGGCTCTTTCTTTAGCTTTCATTAAATCATATTCTGAACGACGGCGAACTGTTTCTCGGCGATGTTCAATATGGGCCGCTAAAACATCTTTGATAGACATAATAGACGGACGCAATCCTTTACCGAGCGCAATCATATTAAGGTGAAAATCTTTTTGAAGATCTGTTAGTTTATAAAGTTGATTTAGGGTTTTTTGCGGAATAGCGTCTTGCTTTAAGTCAATTACCACTCGAATGTTTTTGTCTGATTCATCTCTAATATCTTTAATTCCTTCAAGTCTCTTCTCTTGCACAAGATCAGCAAGCTTGATAATAAACTCTGTTTTGTTTACTTGATAAGGAATCTCTGTAATAACAATGCGCTTATCTTCAATTTCAGCAACTCCGCGCATAGTAATTTTTCCTTTTCCGGAGGTATACGCGTCAATAATACCGCGCTTATTATAAATAATACCGCCCGTTGGAAAATCAGGGCCCTTAATATAATTCATAAGCTCAACTGAAGAGGCGTCTGGATTATCTATAAGATAAGAAGAAGCAGAGATAACTTCGCTAAGATTATGCGGTGGAATATTAGTCGCCATACCAACAGCAATCCCGACTGTTCCGTTTAATAGAAGATTAGGGACTTTTGCTGGCATAACAGTTGGCTCGTTATGAGTGCCATCAAAATTAGGCATAAAATCAACTGTTTTCTTATCTATATCTGTAAGCAACTCTTCCGCAATCTTAGACATCTTAGCCTCTGTATAACGATAGGCGGCAGCGGAGTCTCCATCAATAGAGCCAAAATTGCCTTGCCCAATAACAAGTGGATAACGAACAGAAAAATCTTGTGCTAGGCGGACCATCGCCTCATAAACAGAGGAGTCGCCGTGCGGGTGATATTTACCAAGAACATCTCCAACAACCGTGGCTGATTTTCTGGTTCTGGCCCCAGAAGTAAGGCCCGCTTCCCACATTGCCCATAAAATTCTTCTTTGGACTGGCTTTAGTCCATCGCGAACATCTGGTAGGGCGCGATTTACAATAACGGACATTGCATAATCTAAAAACGATTCGCGAAGCTCATCTGTTATTTCACGGGGATTTATTTTACTGCTTGGGATAATAATATCTTTATCTTTCATGGAAATTATGATTGAAGAACTACTAAGCGGAATCCTTCTTGAGAGTCTATGTCTTTTTTCTTAATGACTAGTTTTTCTAAAGCGTCTGGTTTTTGCCCAATCTCTGCCATTACTAATGCTCCGTCTCCCCAACCAGGAATAGCGATATGCGGATCAATAGATTTTATAAGTTTGCCAGCGATATTGTTTGAAGGAACAAAGAGAATATCTATTTCTCCTAATTCATCAAGAGTTTTTTCATCAAGCTCAGTTGATATATTCCCTAAAAAACCAAGACTAATATCATCAACTACTATTTTATAAACTGTTTGCATATATTCTTTATTAGATGATGGAGCAGAAGCAACTTGGACACCTCTGATTTTTACACCTTGGATTTCATATTCGCCAGCCATGACTACCTCATTTATGCCAACTGCGCCAATATCTAAAGGTAAAAAAGATTGTGTTTTAATAACCAAGTCGCTCTTTAGTCTGCTACTGATTCCATTTGAAGAAGAAGGGTCCATAACGATATCGGCAGAAGATGCCGATATTTTATAACAACCCCCTCCATACCAATTAATTATCACATTTAGTAATTTAACATAAAACATCTTGATTTTCAACAAACTTACGAGTTATGATGAATGAACTTAATAAATATGGATAACTTAGCTCAACTTATAAAAACTCGCCCTGATTTAACTCCTATCTTAAAAAAAGGAGAGATAGTGACAGCAAGACTGATTAGCAAAACTCCTAAAAAGATTTTTTTCGAAATAGCTAAAATTGGAACAGCTGTTGTATATGGTAGAGAGCTTTTAAACGGCCGTGAAGTGATAAAGGGCCTAAATATTGGCGACACAATTAACGCAAAAATAATTGACCCAGAAAATCAAGATGGTCTTATTGAGCTATCATTAACTGAGGCAGATAGGCAAAGGGCATGGATAACAGCTAGAGAAAACCAAGAAAGCGATGAACCAACAAAAGCGAAGGTGTTTGGCGCTAACTCTGGAGGTCTTCTTGTAGAGCTTTTTGGACTGAAGGGCTTTTTGCCCGTTTCTCAGCTCTCTGCGGAACATTATCCGCAAGTTACTGAACAAACTAGAGATAAAATAATTGAAGAACTAAATAAGCTTGTTGGAAAAGAGCTAGAGGTCAAAATTATTGGACTTAATCCTCATACTAATAAGCTTATTGTTTCAGAAAAAGAAGTTTTAAGCCAAAATACTAAAGACTTAATTAATCAATATAAAGCAGGAGATATTGTGACTGGTATAATTTCTGGGCTTGCTAACTTTGGTGCATTTGTTCGCTTTGCCGATAATCCAGAAATAGAGGGATTAATTTATATAGTAGAACTTGACCATAAATTTGTTGAATCACCTAAAGAAGTAGTGAGCGTTGGAGATATGGTAAAAGCGCAAGTCTTAGAAGTCAAAGATAATAAAATCTCTCTTTCATTAAAAGCTTTACAACTTGATCCATGGAAAGATATTGAGCATAAGTATAAAACAGGAGATGTCGTGCGTGGCACTGTTTATAAATTCAATCCATTTGGCGCTTTTGTAAAACTAACAGAAGAGATTATGGGGCTTATACATGTTTCTAAGTTTGGCAGCTTAGAAGAAATGAAGGTAAGGCTTGTCATAAATACGCAAGAAAATTTTTGTATTGAAGATATAAAATTAGAAGAAAAGAGAATAATACTTAATCTTGTTAGTTAAATTAGACCGAATTAGATTTTCATTTTCATGAAAATAATTTCGTTATATGAGTCCTGATATAGCTAAGCGAGGACTAATAGTGAATAATAATAAAATCTATCACTACATAATATTCCGTGAAGTGAGATAAAATTAAAAATCTAAAATTATAAAAATGTTTAAGCTTGTCCAAAAATTTGCATGGGTTGCCGTTTCGCTTTTAGCGATTGCGGTTATTTTTGCGTCTGCTCCAAGAGAGGTAAGGCCTGAACAAACTACTTTAAACATAATCGCCTCTAAAATTATAACGGGAGAAATTACAAAAATTGAGCTCACTGAAAATACATTAACAGCTAGTCTTCAAGACGGAAGAAAACTTTCCGCAACAAGAGAGCCGGCAGTAGGCGTTATAGAAGTACTCAGAGACTATGGTGTAGAGCCAGAACAACTTAGAAGCGTTACTTTTGAAGTTATGGATAACACAGCAAGCGCTATTTTTTGGCGAATAATAGTCCCTACCGTATTGCCAATAGTCGCTCTTATTATTCTTTTCCTGTTTTTTATTAAAAAAATGACCGCTGGAGCTAATCAAGCACTTACTTTTGGCAGGTCTAATATTAAGCTTTTTACTAATATGAAAGAAAAAATATCTTTCAAAGATATGGCTGGCCTTAAAGAAGCTAAACAAGAATTAGAGGAGGTGGTAGATTTTCTTAAAAACCCTAAAAAATATCAAGAGCTCGGAGCAAAAATACCAAGAGGAGTGCTTTTAATGGGACCCCCAGGGACAGGAAAAACTTTGCTTGCAAGAGCAGTCGCCGGAGAAGCGGGCGTGCCGTTCTTTCATATTTCTGCTTCCGAATTTGTAGAAATGTTTGTAGGAGTCGGCGCATCACGCACCAGAGATGCTTTTAGAACGGCGAAAGCGGCGGCACCCGCCATACTTTTTATAGATGAAATTGACGCAGTGGGTAGAGAAAGGGGTGCGGGTCTTGGTGGCGGACATGATGAGAGAGAGCAAACTTTGAATCAAATACTTGTAGAAATGGATGGTTTTGACAGAGACGCAAAGGTCATTGTTCTCGCTGCCACTAATAGACCTGATGTGCTTGATCCAGCTTTGCTTCGTCCTGGACGATTTGATAGAAGAGTAATTCTTGATTTGCCAGATATTAACGAAAGAGAAGAAATTCTTAAAATTCATTCTCAAAAAAAACCGCTAGCGAAAGAGACAGACCTAAGAAAAGTTGCTATACGAACTCCTGGATTTTCAGGGGCTGATTTAGAAAATTTATTAAACGAAGCAGCTATATTTTCCGCACAAAAAAATTTGCGCGAAATACCACAAGAGGCTATATATGATTCTATAGAAAAAGTATTACTTGGACCAGCGAGGAAAAGCCGCATTATTTCAGAAAAAGAGAAAAGCAGAACTGCTTATCATGAAGCAGGACACGCCGTAGTTGTTGCCGCCCTTCCTGATGCCGACCCAATACAAAAAGTTTCAATCGTAAGTCGCGGCAGGGCTGGAGGATATACAATGAAGCTTCCTTTTGAAGAAATGCGTCTAAAAACTAAGAGTCAATTTATCGCTGATATAGCGATGCTTGTTGCGGGACATGCTTCTGAAAAAGAATTTTTTGGAGATATTTCAACTGGCGCTTCTGATGATTTAAAGAGGGCGTCGGAAATAGCACGCGCTATTGTTACTCGCTATGGAATGAGCGATAAGCTTGGTCCCGTCACTTATGGAAATACTGAAGAGGCTATTTTCTTAGGAAGAGAAATCACAACATCAAAAAATTATTCAGATAATACCGCTGAAGAAATAGATAAAGAAGTAAGAAATTTCATAGATACAGCATATGGAACGACTGTTGCTATTATTAAAAAACATAAGCGCGCTATCCAGAAAGTAGCAAGTGAGCTTATCCAGAAAGAAGTGCTGGAACAAGAAGAGTTTTATGCTTTAATAAATAAGCACGGATTGAAATCGGCTAAGTTTTAAGGAATACTTCTTTTAAGGAATTTAAAATAAACGCGCCTATAGCTCAGCCTGGTTAGAGCACAGAGCTTATACCTCTGGAGTCCTTGGTTCAAATCCAAGTAGGCGCACTACCTATTTGTAGGCCAAAGGAAAGGTTCGAATATTATTTAAAATAAAAAAACAATAAAGGACGATTAGCTCAGATTGGTTAGAGCGCTTCGTTTACACCGAAGAGGTCGCAGGTTCGAGTCCTGCATCGTCCACTTTTAGCCAAAAAAATCATAGATAACTAATAACAAGTGAATAGTAATAGGCTGCTAACAAGAGGTAGTTTTTAATTTAAAACTTTAAGCTTTTTTTACTAATCGCGTTAAATTATAATCTTTATATGAATCATAAAAATAATTTATATATAGTTTTGGCTGTGACGACTGCGCTGCTTTTAGGAATAGGGAGCTATTTTGTGTTTGTAGAAATAACAGAGTCTCCCCTGCCCGCTACAGAATTTCCACTTACGCCTTATTTAACCACAGATATGGCATTATCTCTTCTACAAGAAAAAGAACTCTTGTTTTTTACGGGATGCGTCTTAGAAGGAGAGCCCCATAGCTACCAGTCTTGCGTTATAGAGGTTTCACAAGAAGAAAATCAGTGGATGTGGATCGTCACGATAACTTACGACGGATTATTTGATGATTCAATTAGAGCGACAAGAATAAAGGCCACTATAGCATACCAAGATGATCAGTGGATTGTGAGAGAATCTTCCGAAACTCAAAAATGTTGGCCAGGTCGCGGGCATCAAGAATTCTCTACTGAGTTTTGTATCTAATACTATATTCGCTTGAGCGTAAGGCTGGATTTAAATTTTAGACGCAACTTACTGAGTGCTCGTCGCTTGACGCCATTTATTATGATTCAACTGCTGGCTTGATGTTTTTGTCAGAAAGTATTTTTTCTATTTCTTCAATAGTTTTAAATCCATAAAATGGCTGGTCTTCAATAACAATAATAGGCAAATAATTGTCTTGTGGAGCAACTAAGCCACGAGGCCTAACAATAGCCAAAGATGGTAAATTAAGCTGATAATCAAAAGAATATATTCTTAACAAGGGGTATTTTTGGCGCAAATAAGACAATACTTCTCCTTGTTTTTGACAATCGGGACAAGCTCTTCTATCAGCATAAAAGTAAAGAATGTGGACTAAATTGAGATTACATCTTTCGCTCAGTCGTTGCGACGATTGATAATGCCTGATCTGCAGAAGAGTATAATATTGTTTTAAATGTCTAACCTCAGAATGGTTTTTGCCTAAGTCATTCTCCATAAATTGAAGTTTTTCTCCAATAAGATGCAGTTCGTGCGTCAAGATATCTTCATTAATATCAGCACATAGGATATCTTTAAAATAAGATAGTTGGGTTTCTAGTGAAAATACCTGCACTTGAAAATCTTGTTTTGCTCTATCAATTTCCGAAAATCTCCAATTATTAAAATAATCGCTTATTAAAAACCCGGAAGTAAATAATGTTATGCTAATTAAAAGCGTTATAACATATTTTTGAGTATGGAAAGATGATCTTTTTTTAGACATATTATAAATATATTACCACTTATATTGCTTATTAGATATAATTCTTTGTATTACGCCTAGCCACCAAATTAATAAAAATGGTCCATATATAAAGGTATATAATAAGAAGTCTTTAGCAATGCCCTGTTTCTCATTTGACATCTTTTGTCCATATAAAATCATAATAGCTCCAAATATTAAAATAGATGATCCTATAAATAAAAGCGCGGACGTATTTATAAAAAACCAATCTAAATTAAGGGTTGCTTTGGTTAAATTAAAATCAATAGCCTGCCAGATCACAAATTGATTGACAGTTGCTTGAATAAGGGAAAAAAGGCTATGAAGCGCTGCTATTATAAAGACCAATACGGTTAGTGCCGCTATTGGTAAAACAAATAATCCCAAATCTTCATATTTTTTATTCATAAAAATATAACGATAATCCCAAGCGTTCTTTACAAACCCACTATACCACCTTTGTCTCTGTCTATAGAGAGCCATAAAGGAAGAGGGGCTTACAGTATAAACACAGGCTTCGGGAGCGTTTGCTATGCGATAATTTTTACTCTGAATACGCATGCCCATTTCCATGTCTTCGGCATGGTGACCGCTTCTAAATGGACCAAGTTTTTCAAACACCTTTTTCCTATAGATTGAAAACGGCCCCGGAGTAACCGTTAAACTATCTAAAAAAGTTAAGCTTTTGCGTAAAAAAATGCCTGAAATATATTCTACTCTCTGAACGCGCTCAAGGATATTTTGGGGGCGATAGACTTTAATAGAGGGAGTAACAACCATTATTTCATTATTTACAAAATGGGCCATTATTAGCTTTAGAGCTTGAGGGTCAACAAATGAGTCGCTGTCCAGGCAACCAACAAACTTCGCTTTAGTTTTTTCAAGGCCGTAGTTTAAAGCCGTCCATTTGCCTCCGTTTGCTTTCCGAAAAAGCTTTACTTGTGAATATTTTAATAATTTTTCCGCTTGCTCATAAGTTCTATCCGTTGATCCGTCGTCAACAATAATAATTTCGAGTTTATTTTGTGGATAATCTAAATTAAGCAATGAATGAATACTATTAGCCACTGTTTTCTCTTCATTAAAACAAGGCATAATTATACAAACCTTAGGATAGTTTTTAAGCAATTTTAATTTAGTAATATTATTTTTATTTCCCCAAAAAATAATAAGTAATAAAATGATAACATAGAGCGAAATAAAGCTCGCTAAATACATGATAATATTGCCTGCGTTGATAATCATGCTATTTTTATAAAAATCTTTTTATTTATTTGAAAAATCTGCCAATTGCTCACAAAACCAACAAGCAATTGCTCTTTATTTTAAAGTGTTGCACTTATATATAAAATAGTCAAAATCTCTATGAAGCAATTATAAATGATTATTTTCTCTATAGACTCTAATCTTCTTGCTTTTATGCAAAAAAAATTAAGGAAAAACAAAATAAAGTACCTTCATTATAAAATATGACTTAAAGCAAGTTTACCAATATTCTGACTTTAGTCTCCACGCACCTCTTTCGTAAACCATTATTGCTCTCCCCTCTCTTCCTTCGTTTGATATTATTTTAATTTCTGTATTATCTTTGGAGGAAGATATTATTTCAGTAGACTTTATTTTATTGCCTTGGGCTGAGATAATCATAGACATTATTATTTCTTCACCAACTATGTCTATAAGCGCGTGGAGCTGTCGAGCATGAGCAATGTTGTCGTCATTTCCATATGCTTCGGTAAAAATAATTAAATCATTTATGTTTCTAATTTTTGAGAACTCTTTTCTAATAATCAAATAAGCTTCTACCGGACCAAGTCCCGATATATCTGTCTCGCCTATTACAAAATTATCTTTAGCCTCCCCTGCTCTCTCTTCGCTCTGGAGTTGCTCTACTAAATTATCTTCTTTTTGGGGCGTTTCTATAATTTCAAATTTTTGGGATACTGATCGCTGATAAAGTGCACTTATAATATTTGCAGACATGTAATTCCAAACAAAGGGAATAATCATTAAAAGAAATAAAATGCCCGCAAAAGACAGCCACTTTATTTGTTTTGTTTTTTTTAGTTTTTGCGTTTCATTTTTTTTCATATTAAGTCATTACCTAATTTTATTAATGCTTTTTCCAAATAATTTTATAAAAACTTTCTCCTTGTCTTTTAAAGATGCTATTTTGATTCCTTCGGATGATATTTTTTGTTTTATTTTATCACTTAAGGAAAAAGAATTATGAAATAAAAATAAAATTTTTGCTTCATCATCGTCTGAGGCAAGGCGATTTATAGAGATTTTACCACAAACGAGACATTCATGAATTATCATTAATTCTCCTTCTTTTTGATTATTATATTTATCTATCCCCTCTTCTTTAAATGTTAGTCCTATAGCGCGCATACATCCACCACATTTAGCAGCGCGATCGCCCGAAAACTCTCTGTCAAGATGACGAGAGGCAAGACAATGTGGACAATGATTTCTGTGTGCAGTGCCTATATTAGTAGAAATAATAACTTCGTTGCTACATTCACAACAAATAAATTTACTCATTTGTTTTTCCGCTTTAATGCTTGAGATATTTGCTTTTTGTTTTTTGATCTGTTTAGGGGTGAGCATTTTAAAAAAAATAAGAAAGAGATGGTATATTTTAGAAAAAATATGAAATATTGCGATAATCGGTTTTTGCGTGTCGCAAGAGAGCCTTATATCTGGAAGTATACTATTATTCAGGCTAGATGTGAATAAAGATATAATTATTTTCTTTTCCTCACCTTATATCGACTGTGGACAACTATGGGTATAACTAGGACTTTATGTGGACAAGTGTCCAAGTTTAATTTTGGCCAAGAGAATTTATTTATAGCTTTACATGCTGTTTACACACTGTTTACACACTGTTTACATAAAAGTCGCTAAAAAACATCAATAATGTTTGCCGACAAACATTATTGATGTTTTAACACGCTGTTTACATACTGTTTACATAATATTAAGACTAAATAATTATTAAAATGTTTGTCGGCAAACATTTTAATAATTTATTAACTAATATATTGAGTAAACAATATGTAAACAGAGAGTAAAAATGTAAACAGTGTTTGTTAACAAACACTGTTTTATTATTTTAGAAAAAATTATTTATAAATAAGCGCTGTTTATAATTCATTGAATGTAATATCATGTTAATAGTGTGTATATTAAAGTGTTAAAATAAAAATAATGTTTGCCGGCAAACATTATTTACACTAATTTTGACACAGATGTTTATTGGCAAACATTTCAAATAACTTATAATGGAGAAAAATAACAAACATATAGAAACAGGGCGGACTGGAGAACAAATCGCTGTAGCTTATTTAAAACAAAATGGTTATAAAATATTAAAAACAAATGTTCGTTATATTTGGGGCGAAATAGATATTGTCGCAAAAGATTGTAATAATCTTCTTGTTTTCATTGAAGTAAAAAGTCTAAGTCAAAAAAAACAAAGAAACGGCGAAGAAGGAGGATTGAGACCGGAAGATAATTTAAC
>Ga0209105_100303_pt1 | contig 16915 bp, 18 predicted proteins | sample SedPBSmetaG_FD_184158 | JGI IMG/M metagenome (GOLD analysis project Ga0209105, IMG submission 184158) | Freshwater sediment bacterial and archeal communities from Indian Creek, Illinois, USA to study Microbial Dark Matter (Phase II) -... | ecosystem: Environmental > Aquatic > Freshwater > Creek >...
AATCTCTAAGGGGGCTTGGTGATATTACATCCCTTGGTGTTCCGGCTGAACCTGCCATTATCCCTCGTGTTGATTGGCTTGGTGCCGAGCATCCTTGGAATGTTTCACAAATTACCATTTCCCATGCAATCGTCCACCATACTAACCACCCAAACATTCCTCGAAATCTGAACCAGTCCAAACAGCTTATGAGAGACATCCGGTTAAACGATCATATGTTAAGTCAAGGAAAGGACGACATTGGGTATAATTTCGTTATTGACCGTGAAGGCAGAATATTTCAAGGGAGACATAACCCTTGGCACAGTACAACGGATGTTTGGGGAGCACACGCATTTTTTTCTAATCGTTACAGTGTAGGAATTGCACTTATGGGTCAATTCCAGCCAGGGGAACCCATACCAGTAGGACACCCCAGCGCGGCATCGCTTAGAAGCTTGGAAAGGTTACTAGCTTGGAGATTTCACCAGCGCACTCTGAACCCTCTGGGACAAGCTAATATTAATACTTTGAGGAACTCTAAATTGGTCCGCAACGAGCAACAGAGCTTGGCTTAGTGTAACACCAAGCAGTGGTACAACCACAACAGAAACAGACTCTGTAAGCGTAAGAGCGACTGCCGCAGGATTATTGCCTGGTACTTATACAGGAACCATTACATTTACTGGCGCTTCTCCTGCTACAGGTACACCTGCAACAATAAATGTTACTCTTACCGTTACCACTGCAGCGCCTGTTGTATTTCCTGTAACAGCAGGTGATACGTAATATCTTCGATGATTGCAGAACATATATCCCCTTAATATCAACCGAAAAGCTGCTATAAGAAAATGTACCTGTCAAAAGATCCAAACATAGAAAAAGAAGAATAATTTTTTAAAAAAGATGTCAATAATTGTAGAAGGTCAGGTTTACCTGACCTTCTTTTAAAAGGATAAAGCAATGCCCCATAAAGGCCTCTCGCGGTATAATTTTAAGCCTGAAAAAAGTTTGCGTAAATTGGCAAATAACACGTTTTATGGCAATAATTAAGAGTGGTCTACTGAGACTGATACCTTGTAGTGCCTGCATAACGCCGCCAGCCTTCACCCCCCCATAGGCGCAAAAAGGATTGGAGACCTCTACCAATAGTTTCCTTAAGATCATCCTTTTATTCATCTTCCAATTCATCGGCACATTCATCTGGGCTTTGAATTGATATTTTCGCTCTTCTCCGAACCAATTCAAGAATCGTGGAGAACCAATAGGTTTGTTTATCTTCATATCAGCCGTTCAACCAAATACTGTACTCCAAGTTATACAATTGGCGTTGCCGACCGGTTTATCGCATACACTTGCCATTAATATCCACAATTAGAAGTGTTCCCGATTTGTTTTCTAATGCTGCTGCTATTCTCCCACATTATTCCCACAAAAGTTTTAGATAGGTATAGTTATCTACAGAAAGTTATTCCTCGTTTTCCTTGAGAAATCATCGTTTTAGAAAGTTATAGAATGTTACAAATATGCCGACTCTGATTCGAAAGGCCGCTGGTTCGTGTTCCACAGTCAAGAGGGGGAGGTATTATTTTTTCAGCACTTCCATATACTGATTAAGTACGTCAGAATATCGAGGTAAAGGTACATGTTTTCCTTGCTCCCAGTTCCGTAGAGTTTTAACATCAACTCCTATAATTTGGGCAAATTCTTCTTTCGTTAAGCCATGAAACAAACGGGCTTTCGTAACGCGCTGAGCAAATGTATTTTCAGGCAGCATTTCAAAACAGCCTAGGTGTCCGATGGAAACGCACAGAACTTTGGCGAACATTCGCAAATTCGGCAGCGATGCGTTAAACTTATTCGACTCTAAGTTCTTAATGGCAACATCAGATAATTCTGTAACCGCGCACAGGTCGCGAATGGTCATATTATTCGTTACCCTAGCCTGTCTTAAACGAGCACCCGGGCTATTTCCTGACCATTGATGACCCAATAACCACGGAGGCGAGTTTGTCCGTCTTACTATAAAAAGGTCAAGGTTGTTATCTGCACGCTTGTCAATGCGGATTTTTTTCGGATTCATCAAGGCAATGTTCCTGCACACCATTACAAATAACCAGATATCTTTCAAAGATTTCGGGACCTTTGCTTGACAGGATAGATATACAGGTTGAGGCTTCGGCCGTTCCATTCGAAAAACTGAGCGGTGCAAGAACACATGAAACTTCGGAGCAAATTCGTGAAAGGGTTAACAAGACACGAAATATACAGCTTAAAAGGTATTCGGAATTAAAGATATTCTGTAATGCGCAATTAAGCTCAAAAGACATAGAGCGTTATTGCCAAATAGATGCGCAACAAAAGCAGCTTCTAAAAGGTGCGTTTCAGTCACTTGGATTAAGCGCAAGGGCGTATGACCGCATACTAAAAGTAGCGCGAACGATTGCTGATATTGAAGAAAGCGAAAATATAGCAAGCTATCATTTAGCGGAAGCTATACAATACAGGAGTATGGACAAATACTGGAAGGGGACTGTTTTTGCGTGATGCGCAAAAGTACCGACAAGAAACTGCATGAAGGACATCGACAAAGAGTAAGAGCCAGAGTTTTGGCTGAGGGGCTTGATGCTTTTGAGGATCATCAGGTACTTGAACTTATTTTGTTTTATTGCATTCCTATGAAAGATACGAATGAAAGTGCTCATTTGATGCTTAAGGAATTTGGATCGCTTGCTTCTCTTTTTGAAGCGCAGCCGGAAGACATAGCGAAAAGATGCAATATAAGCCTAAACACTGCCATTTTTGTATCTCTGATTCCATCGTTGTCGCGAAGGTATTTCAAAGCTAAATGGGGAGATAAACCACTTCTTAACAGTTCCACAAAAGCAGGGGAGTATGTGCTTTCGCTTTTGTCAGGACGTACATATGAGGTCTTTTACGTAATCTGTCTTGATTTGCAAAACAAAGTAAACTATGCTGCATTGGTGCACGAAGGAACGATAAACGAAGCGGCGGTATATCCAAGGCTCATCGTTGAAGCAGCCTTGCGGCATAAAGCAGCAAGTGTGATATTGGCGCGCAATCATCCCGGTGGAGGTATGCAACCCTCTAAGTCGGACATTGAAGTCACACAAAGGATAAAAGAAGCGCTAAAGGCTATATCAATAGGCGTTGTTGATCATGTCATAGCGGCTGGGGATAAATATTATAGTTTTGCCGAGAATAATCTGTTGTGATGGGATTAAAACAATAGCAAGAGTATCAATTCACAAATCTCTATCTTATCCGGAATATAGCTTTTACGATTTAACTTACAGGCGGGTCATAGTTTCTGACCACCCATAAATCCAGATGCAGCAAGATAGCTTTAATGACATCCGGCTTGTCGTCCCGTCCACACGTTTGGTAGTTCGGCAGACAAGCAAATACTAAGTATTACGTGGCTCATTTTTCAATTGTCATTAGTACTTCGTTTACTTTTCTTGAATTATGGATACAAATATGATACCATAAAGATAACTTTGCGGGAAGGAAACATAGCGATGCCCGATCATGGTGAGATGACAAAGCAGTGGCGGCAAAGTCTGATTGAGCGGATTATACAGGCGCAGGCTGATCAGGGGCTGACGCAGGCGCAGCTTGCGAAAATGGTTGGGACACAGCGTTCCAACATCTCCCGTCTGGAAAGCGGTGCGCACAATCCCTCCCTGGATTTTCTTTTGAATGTCACCGCCGCGCTGCGTATGGAATTGGATTTGGTTTCAAGAGAACAGGAGGACACGGCTGGCATGGAAAATCTCTATGAACTTCGATTGTATGATACGCCTTTGCTGAAATTTAAGCTAGAGGAGCAGGGCATCAGCCTGATGGCGGAGATCATATCGGTGAATGACGAACAAAAGCGTCTGCTGCCGCTGGATTTACAGCTGACCGGCGAGGGCGTTTTGAGCTGGCTGCGGCACCGAGTAATTCCGAAAAACCGTGCCTTTGTGGAGGAAATACTAAAGACGCTTGGGCTTTCGGTGGGGAATACCAAAGGTATCATCGATGTATGCAAGGGACTATCCCTCAATGACAGCTTTTGGGTGGTTTCCAAGGGCTTTGCCGGGACATTTGCGGAATATAACCTCTATGAAAACGAGTTCTCTGAAATTCTTTCGCTGGTCGCGTACACGGGCATTGGGCAGAGCAACCGGTCATTCACCACCTCTCCGGAGCTGACCACGGGCGGTATGCTGCCTAAGGCTTGGCATCGGCTGGAGAACGGCGAAATCTATTTGTATAAGGGTGGCACCAGCGGCGCGGCAAACACCGGCAACGAGCCTTACAGCGAGTTTTACGCCTGCCAGATCGCAAGGACCATGGGGCTGAACGCAGTCTCGTATGATTTGGAACGCTGGAAAAGCATTCTTGCCTCCAAATGCAAATTGTTTACGGACATTGACACCGCCTTTATCCCCATCGGGCGGCTGCTGCGCTCCGGCGGCCTACAGGCTTGCTTTGACTATTGTGCCGAATTGGGCGAGGATTTTCTGGAAACCCTGCACAGCATGCTGGTGTTTGACGCCGTGATCTACAATGAGGATCGGCACTTCGGCAACTTCGGCGTACTGCGGGATAACTACTCAGGTGCGATCATTGCTCCGGCTCCAATCTTCGACAACGGGCTTTCGCTGTTTAATTATGCCATGCGGGATGATATCGCTCATTTGGACGAATACGCAAAAACGCGTTTTCCTGCCTATGGAGACATTTCCTTTGAGCGTATCTGTTCCGAGGTCATGGGCAAGGTGCAGGCGCAGCAGCTACGGCGACTGATCGGGTTCAAATTTACCCGGCATCCGTCCATCAACTGGCCGGAGGAACGGCTGGAGGCTATTGAAAAGCATACGCAGCGCCGTGTGCGGCAGATCTTGGGGTTGGTTAGGTAAAAAATAGAGATTTAAAATAGAATTAGAAATGATTCTGTCCATTATGATTGGGGATATTCTATGAATATACAAAACTTAACTGAACAGGTCATCGACTTAGTTTCATTAAAGCCTGAATTCCGCATTAAATTAGCGTAGACAAGTTTTGACAGATTTTAAGATGTCATCGTTCACATTGAAGACAGAAAGAATCGATTTTTGTTCCTTTGTAAGAGCCTTTGTGAATCTTGCTTTGCCACCTGTTGTAATCACAGTAATATTTGTCAGTTGATTGAAACTTTTTTAAGCGAGGTCGACTTTTCAGCAATGTGCTTTTTGAGTTTGCCCATGATGTAGGTTCTAATTACGAGTGCGATGAACAGCACAAAAGCTTTGCCATTAGTAGTTTGCTCGTTATGTGTACGGATTCGTGCGCCTTGAATATCAACTTTGAGTTGTGCAAGCAGCTTCTCTGCGGCATCTTTGGCGCGATAATGGTAAAGTACGTCGTCGTGGCTGATTCCATTATCGGTCGAAAATATCAGGAAAAACCCTTTGTACCGGCGCAACAGGTCGACTTTGTCGGCATCAACAGCAAAATCAAAACCGTTATCGTCTGCGTGTCTGGTGATTCTAAAATATTGCATTTATCGATTCAGCTTACTCGCAGGGTAACGTTTCAGACCTGAAAGCTCAGCACTAAGAGAGAGTATGCGTTCGGACATTTCATTGCATAGCTAGGCATGGTTCATCGGAACGTAAAACAGAATCAGTCTGCCTCTCATAAAGACACAGTGTGTCTTTATGCACTTGTTGCGCCATAATATTCAAAATACTTGTCAACACAGTAAATGTCTTTGTCGGAGAGCTTGTTCGCATACTTTTCAATACCTTGAGAATGAGATTTTAGCATTCTGACCGCAATATCCAGATATGCCGGGATACCTATGGTAAATGCTTTACTGTGAGTGCTGAGATTGCAGATACACTCTTCGCTTATAAAGCCTCCGTCCACTACAAACTTTATGTCTTTCAAGCCTACCGCCTCGGCATTTTCAAGAACATATGACAAGTTCGTCTTGTCTGTGAGGCTGCCGTTGTAACGGTTGAAATAAAGCGGGAGTTTGCTGCTTTCATCGCAGAACATACCGATGTTGAATTGCGAAAGATCCTCGCCGTCGCGATTATAACCATACTCGACATCCGTCATTGTCCGCGAATACGATGATATTGAAGTGACATCATAGCAAACGTTTTAGCCAGTTCGCACCACGGCGACCCATTTTCTGAAAAACTCATGTGTCTCGGATGGGGATATCGACTCAAAAAGTCTGTTAGTGCTCTGTGAATTAAAAGATTTAAAGTAGCCGGGTACTAAAGTTCGCTCAAGCCAATCGTCTATGGCATCCATGGAACCGCCCTCTCGAACCATGTAAACGGCTGAAGCAATTATGTCCATGGTCTGACCGCCGAACACCTTATTCAGGCATGCGCTCAACCCCATGTCATTGCAACATTTGAGTGCCAAGTACGAGTACCCATAGTCCCATGTTGCAGTGTCAGCATTCCTAGAGCTATCTTGAATAAATCGTAGTTGTAGCTGTTCGGTTCCATCTTGCCGGTTTCGGCATCAAACTTACCGATCAGTATGGCCCTGTTGCGAGACTTGTCTTCTGCGTTGCGAAAGTAATGCATGTATTTGTAGACGTACTTTTCGCCCTTAGCTCCTGCGATTTTAGTGTGAACGCCATCACCTGATGGGACATCAATCAACGAATATTTTGAAATTGACATCTCAATTCCCGCTTTTTTCTATATACGCTATAAATAGCGTATATAGAAAGGAAATTCAAGAGGTTTAAAATAAACAAAGAAAGCCCACAAAAGGCTTGAAGTTGGCTATTCTGAATGGATATTAGATTATTCTTGCGTTTTTCTCCTGTCTACGCTAGAATTTTAGGGAGTTGAAGCTATATTGTATAATTAAATTGATGTTTTTTGTCAAATTATATTTAAAACTTTCAATAGAAATGTAGTAGGCTCTCGTAAACCATAATATGGAATAACAAATTATGGTAATACTGAGAAGCCGAACTATAGAAACTGTTCCTTGGCAACTTCATATAGCATTCTAATAGCAATAACAGGAAAATAGATTTGCATGAGCTTACAAAAAGGCAGCATGAAACAAACCGGAGGTATAGCCGGATTGTGTGCCTTCAGATTATGAAATGACGACTTGCAGAGTCAGGCGGATCCTGAAATCAAGCCTAACTTGGTAAACAGAGGCTGTTTCAAAACAGCAATCCGTGCATTAACAAGTGCGTAAAGACACACAGTGTCTTTACGAGATGTTGATTTATACCGGCTAAAGTGGCGAACCAAAACCATCATTTTTCTGCTCTTAAGCGTAAGTTTTCGATATCGTAATCAACCAGAATACGTTTAAGCGTACGTTCAACAGATGTTCGTTTGGCATAAATTTTTTCCCATGCCTTTGAATCTCGGGGTGTTTTGGTGAACAAACGTGGATCATCATCCGGTCTAGTGTACACTACCCGACCGTAAGCAGAGGGAGAACACTCATGCTTTTTCGGGCAGCGATCGAGTTGTTTGTACATGGGACAGCGCCATTTGATGCGGTTGCGTTCCTTAATGAAACCGCAATTGATCATTTCTAAATTTTCGATGCAGACAGGCTTGCCGAATTGGTTTATCTTAAAGGCAGAGAATTTCGGTTTTTGACCTATGCGATCGTTTAGACCGATAAATGGCTCTACTGAATGGCTGCTCAAAAGTCTGTAAATCTCGTAGGCATCGTGCGCAGAATCTAACAAAGCTTTTGAAAAGCCTATGTCCGGATACAACTGACGCAGTTGAGCGTAAGCAACGACAAAAGTTCCGCTGTCGTGACGGGAAGCCTGAGTCAGATGTAGGAGCAGAGGAAGGTCATTAGGACTGTCCGCTGCGGTAATGGAATACAGCGTGTGGCCGTAAAACCAGCGATTATGATAACTGTCCCATCCCCAATTAGCGGTAGGGTTGGTATATAGCCTGAGGCACGAACAGTTATAAATTCTTTCTTTTTTGCATGCACAGACTCTTTTACCGATGTGGCTGGCGCCGGTTTCAAGAGGAGCTCCGTCTCCGGCAAAGGCGAGTTTATTCTTGTCACCGCAAAGTTCCAGATCAAATGACGGTTTTCAGGCACATGTTGTAAATATTTTCTGCAGCAGTGTTTCTGGTCCCTCAAAGGAATATCCTTCAAGCACTTTGCTTACCAATCCGGCAACAAGGCTTGTATCTTCATCCGGTAGTTTTTCACCTCGCTTTGATTTTTTAGGTTTTTTCTTTCGCGGTTCACGCAGAACTTTATGTGGCTCATATGCCAGCCAAAATCTATCCAGGAAGTCGTAAAAAGTACCGACTCCCGGAATGACGTTAGGCTCAAAGCCACATATAACAGCCAAAAGGGGATGAGATTTTACTCTTTCAACAAAAGAAGTAATCCCTTCTTTCAAATGGGTCATTACCACAAAAGCACGGAAGATTTCAGGTTGATCCTGGGATGGTCTGCCTGTAAACGAGTACCGACTCATAGCAACAGGGAGAAGAGAATCCAGATTGAGAATATACACTTTTTCCAGGATTTCTGAATAAAACCTGATTTGCTGTTCAAGTTCCGGGAGAAAAGACAACAATTTTTGTTCCAACCATAACTGGAACTTTTCGTGAGATCTCCAGTAACCAAGCAAAGCAAACGCCTCCTTCATCGTATATAGAGACTGGCAAATAATGTCTCCGACTCGATTTTGGGGCGATACTGAAATTGTCAAGTTCTGAATTTAGCCGATATGCTAGTTTAAACCTAAATATCTCTGTGTATTACAATATATCTCGTGTTATTGCTATATTTCCATATGAAGTGATTGAAATATGCTGGAGGTAAATCAAAAAACTCCAGGTCAAGAAGTGGCGCGGAGACTCGTTTGCGAGTTTCCGAAAGAGCACCAATAAAGCGAGGAGGTATATGGATATACAACCCTCGAAACGCATAATTTTAGCGGATTGTGGGATTTAGCAATTAACTAATTATATTTCAGAGCGAAAGGGGACGTAAAGGAGTGTGCGTTAATGCTTGTTAATTTTATGAAAAAGCATAAGGTTTTTACATTGTTTTTTATCTTTACCTTGATAAGCGGCTTTGTTTTTGCTATTTATGAATTTCGTATGAGAGAGTAGCGTGAAAAATAGATCGGTATAAAGCGAAAAGGGCGCACTAAACTAAGGCTCGGTAGAACCTTGAAAACTTAATATAGCCAGTTCAAGCCACAGAAATATCAGTAGCTTTTATAAGACCATTGGAAATGAGGAGCTTTACAGCTTGTTTAATGGCTTTCTCCTTCTGTTTTTCCAGTATTTCTTGCGGCATGTCAATTTTGTACAGATCGCTTGGATTCCACATTTCGCCAGTAACAAACATATGGTAAATAGCGGTGAGTATCATCCTTGCGATAGCGATAATGGCTCTTTTTTTACCTCTCCTTTTGCAAATGCATTCGTATTTACTCTTGTAGTAAGGAGAAATGTTTGATTTCACGGAAGCATGGGCAACTTGCACCAATGCAGGTTTGAGGTAAACTCCGGCACGTGAAATTTTAACAGACTTCTTCTTACCGGCGGATTCATTGTTACCAGGTGTTAGTCCCGCCCAGCAGCATAAACGTTTGGAGTTGGCAAACTGAGACATATCCGTACCAATTTCGGAGATGATAATGGTAGCGGATGCCTTGTCAACTCCGGGAATGGTACAAAGCAGCGTAATAGCACTTTTGTAAGGAAGCAGCATCTTATCAAGTTTTTCGTCCAGCTTTGTAATGGATTGTTGGACATATTCAAGATGTGAGCGAATCATTAGCATGCGTTCCTTTTGTTCCATGGTCATCTGATATCCTTTAATGGATTCGACTACGATATCTGCCTTTTTCTTCAAGGATTTTTGAAGAAGAGATAAGCAGTGTTCCGGATCAAAAAACTCAGATGAAAGCAAGTAGTCTGTGATGGAGGAGGCAGATTTGCCAAACATGTCGGAAACGACAGCATCAAGGGCTACATTGCAAACAGTTAAAGCGTTTTGAAAACGATTCTTTTCACTGATTTTACAGGAAACAAGTTTTGAACGATAACGGGTGTACTCGCGAAGAATGCGAATTAGTTTGGGAGGAATATAACTTCCCGGGACTAAACCAAGGCGGAAAAGGTCTCCAATCCATTTTGAATCTTTTACATCATCCTTGTTTCCCTTTACAGCCTTCACCCATTTGGGATTCGCGACGGTAATGCGGATAGTGTCTTCCAAAAGGTTATAGACTGGAACCCAGTACTTCCCTGTGGATTCCATGCACACGTCAAAGCAATTGTTATCAATCAACCACTGCTTGAATTGACGGATGGAATTGTTGAAAGTTGAAAATCGTTTTTTAGAATAGTGCGGGGTAATACCCTGTGAAGTAATAATTGTGGCAACGAGAAAAGTTTTGTGAACATCGACGCCACAGCAAATAGGGTAAACGACCTTCATGGCACAACCTCCTTTGAAAATTAGTAGTTGAGGAGGAAGACATTGACTGAATCAACACACATTAACGTCTAGCTAAAGCAATGATTAGCGTGCGGTCTTGAAGAGCCACTTATTTGTGCTTGAAAGTTGATTCTTACACTAATTTTTATACTGTTTTAAGCTGAGAAAAGCAGTCTACGACTTACCTCACCGTGCTTTGTAGTGTATCTTCTCCTCAGCTTAAATAATAACAAATATGGTGAAGTCGCACACCATTTTTCACAACTATTTGTGCCGCCAGCGACAGCGGCGGAATGGAGAATTTTTATGAAAAAACTATGCTGGACAATACTTTTAGCAAGGCTATTTATCAAAGTGCCCTTATTTATGAGAAGATAGATTTCAATGACATCACCGATTTTGAGTGGAGTCAATTGCTTTTAATCAAGCCCTACATGAACCCAAGACAAGTATTTGAAGATGAGGGCTTGCAGTGGCAAAATATGAGAACCAATATTCAATATCATGATGGTATAACACTTATTGTATTTTTATATAACAACCGAATTGTGGCTTTCCGCGATCATGGTAGGGAAATGGGTGACTTTTTAGCAGATGAAAATATATATCTCATCAACTACGGTTATAGTATACTTAGCAGGAAAGACACTAACTTTAGAGTTCAATTCGGAAAACAAGATCATCTATTTCTAATACATAGTCCGCAGAATTAATATAGGAATACTAGCGTGCGGAAAAGAGAACGGGCGAAACATATCTGTATGCAATAAACAGCTTATTTATTGGAACAGTAAACCTTAACCTGATTTAGATTCCCAATTTGCTTTCTAATACTGTAACTTTTTCCCCACATTATTCCCACAAAAGTTCTAGATAGGTATAGTATTCTTCAGACAGTTATCCCTTGTTTTCCTTGAGATATCAACGTTTTAGACAGTTACAGAAGGTTATAAATATGCCTTGTCCGACTCGAAAGGTCGCAGCTTCGAGTTCCACATTCAAGTGGGGGAGGTATTATACTTTAAAACTTCTAAATACTGATTAAGTACGTCAGAATAACGAGATAAAGGTGCATGTTTTCCTTGCTCCCAGTTCCGTAGTGTTTTAACATCAACTCCTATAATTTGGGCAAATTCTTCTTTCGTTAAGCCATGAAACAAACGGGCTTTCGTTATGCGCTGAGCCAATGTATTTTCAGGCAGCATTTCAAAACAGCCAAGATATTCGATGGAAACTTTTAAAACTTTGGCAAACTTTCGTAAATTAGGTAGTGAAGCGTTAAATTTATCCGACTCTAAGTTTTTGATGGTAACATCAGATAATCCTGTAACTGCACACAGGTCGCGAATGGTCATATTATTCGTTACCCTTGCCTGTCTTAAACGAGCACCCGGGCTATTACCTGACCATTGATGACCCAATAACCACGGAGGCAAGTTTGTCCGTCTTATAATAAAAAGTTCAAGGTTGTTATCTGCACGCTTGTCAATGCGGATTTTTTTCCGATTCCTCAAGGCAATGTACATGTACTCCTTTACAAATAACCAGATACCTTTCAAAGATTTCAGGACCTTTGCTCGACAGAATAGATATACAGGTTGAGGCTTCGGCCGTTCCATTCGAAAAGCTGAGCGGTGCAAGAACACATGAAACTTCTGAGCAAATTCGTGAAAGGGTTAACAAGACAAGAAATATACAGCTTAAAAGGTATTCGGAACTAAAGATATTCTGTAATGCGCAATTAAGCCCAAAAGACATAGAGCATTATTGCCAAATAGATGTGCAACAAAAACAACTTTTAAAAAGTGCTTTTCAGTCGCTTGGCTTGAGCGCAAGGGCATATGACCGCATACTTAAAGTGGCGAGAACAATTGCCGATATTGAAGAAAGCGAAAATATAGCAAGCTATCATTTAGCGGAAGCCATTCAATACAGGAGCATGGATAAATACCGGAAGGGGACTGTTTTCGCGTGATGTGCAAAAGTACTGACAAGAAACTGCATGAAGGACATCGACAAAGAGTAAGAGCCAGAGTTTTGGCTGAGGGGCTTGATGCTTTTGAGGATCATCAGGTACTTGAGCTTATTTTGTTTTACTGTATCCCTATGAAGGATACAAATGAAATCGCTCATTTGATGCTTAAAGAATTCGGAACGCTTGCTTCTCTTTTTGAAGCGCAGCCTGAAGCCATTGCAAATAGATGTAAAGTCAGTCTTAACACCGCAATATTTTTATCTTTTATTCCATCGCTTTCGCGAAGATATTTAAAGGACAAATGGGGAGATAAACCGCTTCTTAACAGTTCCACAAAAGCAGGGGAGTATGTGCTATCGCTTTTATCAGGACGCACATATGAGGTCTTTTACGTAATTTGTCTTGATTCGCAAAATAAAGTAAGCTTTGCCGCATTGGTGCACGAAGGCACGATAAACGAAGCGGCGGTATATCCAAGACTTATCGTTGAAGCGGCCTTGCGGCATAAAGCGGCAAGTGTGATTTTAGCTCACAATCATCCCGGTGGAGGTATGCAACCCTCTAAGTCTGACATTGAAGTCACACAAAGGATAAAAGAAACCCTAAAGGCCATATCCATAGGCGTTGTTGATCATGTCATTGCGGCGGGGGATAAATATTACAGCTTTGCCGAGAATAATCAATTGTGATGGATTTAAATAGTATAAAGAGTATCATTTTAAATTATTGCTCTGCATGGTTGAAATATATGACTCACTTCGGACTGTTTGAGAAAAGTGAATTGCCGATGCTGAATTTCGGCTGTATTTTTTTAAAAAGATCATGAACGTTGTTAATTGCTGTTTACTTTCACGCCCTTATGAATTATTATAGGAGTACGAAAGTTAGGTGATGATATGAGTAAATTTGAGATGCTGGATTTACTACTTCAAAAAAATAAGGGCTTTTTAAAAACATCCGATGCTGTCGTAGCGGGAATCTCCAGACCTTATTTTAGTAAGTATGTCCGAGAGCGGAGCTTGGAGCGTATCGCTCATGGACTTTATATGTCGCAGGACGCTTGGAATGACGGCATGTACATCATTCAAACAAGATATCCCCTGGCTGTGTTTTCTCATGAGACAGCCCTATACCTACTTGATCTCGCCGAGAGAGAACCCATCAGATACTCGATTACACTAAAAGCGGGAACAAATGCGACCAGGCTGACTAAGCAGGGTGTGAAGGTTTATAAAGTCAAAGAAGAACTCTTTGATGTAGGCGTTATTGAAGCGAAATCCCCCGCCGGTCATATGCTCAAGGTTTACAATCCTGAACGGACGATCTGCGACCTGGTGCGCAGCCGAAGGAAAATTGAAATTCAGGATTTGCAAACAGCAATCAAAGGCTATGTGCGATGCAAAGAAAAAAACCTTCCGCTTCTTATGCGCTACGCCAAATTCTTCTCCGTAGAAAAGTTCGTGCGCCAATATTTGGAGGTGCTCCTATAATGATACACACATCAAGGCAGCTAAAAGCCCTTGTTCGCAACATGTCAAAGGGCGATAGCGCAAAGGCGCAGATCATTATCCGAAATTATGTAATGGAGCGTTTTCTAGAAAGGCTGTCCATCTCGTCAATTCGTGACAACCTAATTCTAAAGGGCGGTACTCTTATTTCCGCTATGGTCGGGCTGGATAGCCGTTCCACAATGGATATAGACGCGACAGTTAAAAACATTCCGCTCTCTGTGGAGAGCGCTCGAAAGATAGTTAAAGAAATAACATCTGTACAGGTTGATGACGGGATGACGTTCGAGATAAAAAGTGCCGTCACAATCATGGATGAATTGGACTATTTCGGAGTGCGGGTTATGCTGGACACGATGCTTGAAACGATGCACACTCCACTTAGAATTGACTTCTCGACAGGTGATGTTATTACGCCAATGGAAGTTGCTTATTCCTTTCGGCTCTTATTTGAGGATCGCACTATTTTGCTTCTAGCATACAATCTAGAAACAGTGCTTGCGGAAAAGCTGGAAACACTTCTTACACGTGGCACGGCGAACACCCGCATGAGGGACTTTTATGACATCTATGTCATTAAAACCGCACAGATGCACAACATAGACCATAACAATTTACGTAATGCTTTTTCCAATACAAGCACAAAACGAGGTTCGAGGGCAGTGATCGGTGATGCTGCCTTAATTCTGGACGAAATCCAAAACAGTTCTGAAATGGCGATATTGTGGAGCATTTACCAAAGCAAGTTTGAATATGCCGCTGTTATTGTCTGGGACGACGTAATTGAGTCAGTTAGACAGCTTTGCGAGATTACTGTGTTCAAAACACAAGACCGGTGAACTGTATTGGTTTTATCCATAATTGAAATCGTGGTTTTTCAGGCGATTTTCTAATAAAAGTAACGTATGAAAAATGGGACAAAACACAGTCGATAAAAATGCACCTTGAAAATGGGTATTTGAGCCTTCTTCGCTGCCGTAGACGTTAGTAATTTGATAAGAGAACTTGAAAGTTCTGTTGAGGCGTTCGATAATCTGCTTCAGCCAGCGATATTCACTAGAGATAGGATCATCGTTGGTAAGTCTGATCACTTGAATAAGATTAAAGTCCATGTTCTGCAGCATAAATTGCTGTTGAGCGAGCTTGTAGGCAGTGTAGCCATCGGCAGCGAACTTCAGAGTTTTTCCGGGAAACTCCTTGAATGTAGAGAACGCCATACGCATTGCTAGAATGCAAGGGCCAACATCACGGGAATCAGATATCTGGTATCCTAGTATGGACTTCTTAATAGCATCCATGACGAACAAGACGTAATGGCGAACACCTTTGACTTTGGTGTAGGTTTCATCGGCAGCTAGGTAGTTAGTGGGTTTGTAGTCATAATTATCGACATAAGGCTTTACGAGGACTGCGGCAGTCTTTGCATAGTTGCTGGCCATGGCGTGGGAAATCTTGACTTGATGTACTTCCCAAAGAGCTCTGGCAGTCATTCGAGTGGAAAGACCTAGGTTTATATGATAAGTAAGACAAAGGCCCATGATGTGAGGCGAGAAATTTCTGAAAGTCAGGCTGGTAGCACCTTTGGGCAGGGAAGACAGGTCTATCTTGAAGAAGTCGATGTTGAATTCGCGATAGATATAGTGTAACTTGAACTTATGCTTATCTTATCGGTATTCGGCAAAATCTTCCTAGGACAGCCTTTTGAGGTTATCGAGATAGAATACACAGTTCTTGTTGACGCATTTGTGGATGTTGTAGTGCTTGCGGTCCTTCTTCTTGACAAGTATATGCCCGCAGTAAGGGCATACAAGGGCGCCTATCTTAAAGTCGATTTTGACCTTGTTGAATCTGAGTCCGCAAACCTTGCACATGTACTGACCTCGGCCGCCAGTGTTGTCATAGAGATAGTCATGAGGAGCACCGCAGCGATGGCATATTGTACCGGCAGGGACTGGGTTACTGCCACGCGACTTGACAGGCTTGAGATTTTTGCCGTGGCTGGTTTTGTATTCGATGAGAAGAACCTTGTAGTCGAGACGCTCAGGTTGCTTAATAACAGGGAGTTTATCAACTGTGAGCTTATTGTACTTGGGGCTTGTGGTATCGTGCTTTGAGGACTTTAAGGGTATATTCTTCACAATGAAAAGAAGTAATTGCTGGATTTGTGAAAGTAAAAATTAATTATATGCTACTAAAACTGTTATAATTGAGTTCAAATAATGACCTGCCTTTCTCTGGGATATTTGGATTTTGGCGAACTCAATTATAACAGAAAAGAGGGGGTCATTGTTTTTTTATATCAAAAACCATCAATCCCCTGATAAATAGCATATTTCAATATAAACGTAGTGTAATTAACTTTACACAAACGTCTAATCTATAGGGTACACTTTAATGCTAGGTTTTTTAGAAAATAACAAAACATGAAACTGGCTATTTAAAGGCAGTTTAGAGGCATATTTCTCTTTTTGGCTGTCAAACTGAGGCGAGAGTTACCACAACTTAATCAAAACTTAACAATTCCATAATCGATTTATAGTACAATAAAATAAAACAAGTTATAGGAATTCTTACATAGTTAAAATTGGAAAATTTAAAAGGAAGACAAAATAATGTTACCCATGAAAGAAATGTTCAAAAAACCATTATCATTGCTTCTAATCTTTACCTTTTTTCTGACGTTATCTGCATTGACAGATGAAGCCAATACTGATGAACGGTTTAATTACGGCGCAGAATCGTCGTATATCGAAGAAGAAATACCGGAAATTTTTGCACTACAAGATCGAGCCCTTCAAGCTTACTCTGCATTGCGTTTAGCATTCACAGTTAACTATGACGGAAGTGTTACTTATCCTGATGATTTTGCTGGAGCGTGGATTGAAAATTTTAAGTTGCATATTGCAACAACCTCTGGATTGCAAAGAGGTAACTCAATCTATAACCAACTTTTGGCGGGTTT
>Ga0209105_100313_pt1 | contig 16625 bp, 13 predicted proteins | sample SedPBSmetaG_FD_184158 | JGI IMG/M metagenome (GOLD analysis project Ga0209105, IMG submission 184158) | Freshwater sediment bacterial and archeal communities from Indian Creek, Illinois, USA to study Microbial Dark Matter (Phase II) -... | ecosystem: Environmental > Aquatic > Freshwater > Creek >...
TAAAAATGCAGCATCGCCCTTGACCATGATGACTTCCAGCCGACCCAGCCGCAAATCTTACGAAGCCGAATTGAAGCGCAAGCTGGCCGAGTCGGGTCGGCGCAGTGCCCAAGCGGGATGGTTGGCGTTGGGCTGGCAAGGAGCCCTCGCCCTGGTGCCGCTGGCCCAAGCGGGTGAGATTTTTACCCCGACGCCTTTGCAGCGCTTACCGCACAGCCAACCTTGGGTGTGTGGCGTGGCGGGTTTGCGTGGCAATATTTTGTTGGTTTTTGATTGGGCTCAGTTGCTCGGTTGCGCCGCACCCGGGCAGGCCACCCCAACTGCGCTCGATGCGGCGGGCCAGTACTGGGTGTCGTTGAGTCCGGCCTTGGGCATTGGTGCCGCGCTGTGTGCCGACCGCTTGCTGGGTTTGCGCTATGAACAGAGTTTGGAGTTTGCTCCGGCCACAGGCCATCCTTCCGGGGTCCAACGACTGGCTCGAGATGCACAAGGGCAGCAATGGCTGGAGCTCGACTTGCCTGCAATTTGCAGTCGGGCGGCGTTTCAGAATTTGTTGCTTTCAGGATTTTCTCGCTCCGAGCCCACCTTGCCTCCTACTTAGCTAAGGTCGTCCATGTTTGCTGTGTTTCGTCGTATGTTTTCTGCCAAGGCCGGCAGCACGCCGACCGAACTGGCCGCTGCCGCCACGCAGGGTTCAAACCCCGGCGATGGCGCCGCGCTCGACTCTGCCCTGACTACCGAACGCCCTAGGAACGAGGTTGCCGAGGTGACGGCGGTGGTGGATCTGTCATGGTGGGGGGCGAGCCACTGGTGGGTGTATTTGATGCTGTCCCTGATCTTGATGGTGCTGGCGGCGCTGCAGGGCTGGTTCAACCCACAGTGGGCGGTGCCGCACAATTTGCCCGTGGGTGCATGGAGTGCGATCGCGGCTGGGTTCGGTTTTGCGTCGGTGATTTGCGCGCTCGCCATGATGGCGCAACTGCAGCGGGCGGCCTTGGCGCAGCAGCAGGCCCTGGTGGATTCTGAGGTCTTGGCGCGAGAACAGGAGCAGGAAACCCGGCGCATCAACGAGGCCACGCAAGCGGCCATCCTGCGCCTGATGAACGAGCTCCAGCGCGTGGCCGAGGGCGACCTGACGCAGCAAGCCACGGTGAGCGAAGACGTGACCGGGGCCATTGCGGATACGGTCAACTACACGGTCGAGGAGCTGCGCAGTCTGGTGGCCCAAGTGCAGCGGACCACGGAGCGGGTGGGCGAAACCTCTGGCCGGGTTGAAAGCGCTTCCAATAAGTTGCTCTCTGCGTCGTCTGAGCAGCTGCACGAAATTCGTCAAACCGCGCAGTCGGTGCTTGATATGGCGGTGCGCATTGGACGCGTGTCGCAGCAAACGCAAGGTGCGGCAACTGCGGCGCAGCAATCGCGTCAGGCGGCCGAAACTGGGTCGCGTGCGGTGCACGAGGCGATCGAGGGCATGAACCGCATCCGCCAGCAGATGCAAGAGACTTCCAAGCGCATCAAACGACTTGGGGAATCTACACAAGAGATTGGCGAGATCACCGAACTGATCGACGACATCACCGAGCAGACACAAGTTCTGGCGCTCAATGCCGCCATCCAAGCCGCGGCGGCGGGCGAAGCTGGACGCGGCTTTTCGGTGGTGGCTGAGGAGGTGCAACGTTTGGCAGAGCGCAGCGCCGATGCCACCAGCCAGATTGCTGCGCGGGTGCGCGCCATTCAGGTCGATACCCAAGACGCGGTGCAGGCCATGGAGGGCTCGACGCGCGAGGTGGTTGAAGGCACGAAGCGCTCCGACAACGTGGGGGCGGCGCTTGCCGAGATCGATCGCTTGTCGGTGCAAGTGGCTGACCTGGTTGCCCAAATTGCCACCACCGCAACCCACGAAGCGCAGCAGGCTGGGGCGGTGGCGAAGCAGATCCAACACGGCTTTCTGGTGACCGAGCAAGCCAGCGAGGGCACGCGCGCTACGGTGCTGCAGTTGCGCGAATTGGCGCAACTGGCCGAAGAGTTGCGCCTGTCGGTGACTCGCTTTAAGATTGCCTGAGCCCAAGGCCGCCCATGAAAGCTGCCTTGAGCGCCTCCCCTGCCGATCCAACCAGCGCCCCCATGCAAACCAACCCGCACAGTGCGCTTGAAGCCGGATTGCAGCCCTTTGCTGCGTCAGAAGCGGTGAGTATGGGGCCCCTGGGATGGGTTTACGAAGAGCTGCGCCAGTGTCTGCAAGAGGCCGATGCCACGCTGCTGCGCTTTGTCTCTGACAATGTGGCGGCTCGCAGCGGCGACTTGGCCGAGATCGATGCCAGCGAGCTGCGGCTGCTTAGCCAGCGCTTGCACCAGGCGGTGGGGGCGCTGGAATTGGTCGAGTTGGCCGCAGCCGCTCAGACCTTGCGCGCCTTGGAGGCGGCTGTGGGCAAGCTGATCGCCAAGCCTGCCCTGGCCACCGAGGCGGCAGCCGCCGCCGTCAGCGCCGGCTGCCGGGTGTTGCTGGACTTTCTCTGGCGCGAACTGCGCCAGCGCCCGGTGTCGCCGCAAGCGCTGTACCCAACCTATCTGGCATGGCAGCAACTGGCCGGTGCGGCGCGCATTCATCCGGCTGATTTGTGGCCCTGCGAGCCGCGCATGGTGCCCCTGCCCGCTGGGCCGGCCTTGACCCCGGAACCGGCGTTGCGCACCCGGCTCGAGCGCCATGTGCTGGCGGTGGTCAAGAGCCGCGATGCCGCCGCAGCGGCGGCGTTGGTGCCCTTGACCGCTGGTTTGGCACGCGGGGCCTCAGTGCCCGAAGCGGCACAGTATTGGCTGGCTGCTGCGGCCTGCTTTGAGGCCTTGGCCGAGGGCTGTCTGCCCGACACGCTCTACGTCAAGCGGGCCGTTACCGGCGTGCTGACGCAATACAACGCCCTGGCCCAAGGCCGATTCGAGCCATGGGCACGCCACACCCACGACTTGCTGTACTTGGTGGCCCACTTGCCGGCTGCGGCCATAGGGCCAGACTGGGTGCATGCCCAAGCCATTTGGCAGGCCTATGGCTGGCAGCCGCCAGACCTGGTGGTGCAGGCAGAGCCGAGCCTGGGGCAGGGCGATTCGATGCGGCTGGCCCAAGCGCAGTCGGCGCTGCTTGCGGCCCAGCGCGCTTGGGAGCGCTGGAGCGCCGGCGATGGCAGTGCCCCGGTCGGCCCGACTTTGCAGCGCTTGGGCCACAGCCTCGATGCCCTGTGGCCGGGGGTGCCCGATGCCGCAGCCGCCAACTGGCGCCGCGTCTGCTCCGATCTGGCCCAAAGCCTGCGCCCCGACGCCGCCGCTTGGCCGGCCGGGCTGGCGCTGGAAGTGTGCAGCACGCTGTTGTGCCTGGGCGCCGAGCTCGACGACTTTGAGGCGCAGCCGCCGTCCCCCGGCCTGCACGCCCCCGAGCCACACCACAGCGCCACCGCGCACCAGCGCCAGCAGGACCTGATGCAGCGCTTGCACGCCAGCGCCCATGGGCTGGTGCTGCCGCCCGCGCCTGCTTGGATGAGCGAGCGCTACCGCCGCTTCAGCGAGCGCCAGAGCCAAGCCGCGCTCTATGGGCAGATGCGCAACGAATTGAACGCGCTCGAGCGCGCGCTCGAGGCTTGGTTGCAGGCCAGGCAAAGCGCACCGACGGCCCTACCCGATGAAACGATCTGGCCGCGCTTCGATGCGCTGCAAAAAATTGCCGAGTGGCTGGACTTGACGCCTGCGGTTTCGACCTTGGCGGCCATGCGGCGTTGGTTCTGGGCCTTGGAGACGGGCAGTTTGGAGACGGCCAACGCGCTCCTGCGGCCAGAGCAGGAATCGGCCCAGTGGCTGGCCGACAACTTTTCGGCCTTGGGTTTGCTGCTGGAAGCCATGGCGCAGCAAACCGGGCCGGCCAGCGCGGCGTTTGTCTTCGACCCCGCCACCGAGCGCCTGCAGGCCTTGCGCCCGGTGGCCTCGGCGGCCACGGCAGTGCCCCAATCCTCCGTTGCGCTGGGCGGTACCAGCGCCGTCAGCGCCGACACCAGCCCGGCCTCGGATTCGTCCGAGTCCGACGATTTGCGGGAGGTGTTTGTGGCCGAGGCGCAGGCGCTGCAGCAGCAAATCACGCAATCCTTGGCGGCGCTGCGGCTGCAGCCCGGCAGCGCGCCCGACCTGTTGGCCGTGCGCCGCGCCTTTCACACCCTCAAGGGCAGCGCGCGCATGGTCGGCCTGACGCAGGTGGGCCAACTGGCTTGGGGCATGGAGCAGGTGCTCAACACCTGGCTGGCCGATCGCCTGCCGGCCACGCCCGATTTGTTGCAGCAGTGCGCAGCCGCGCTGGAGCGCATCGCCGAGGCGCTGGGCCTGGGGTCGCCGCAAGCCCCGCCCGATCCCGAGCGCGTGCCGGTGCTGCGCGATGCGCTACAGCTGCCGCCCGTGCTCGACCAACCGGTCAAAGAGGTGGGGCCGCTGCGCATCGAACTCGACCTGTTCAACGTTTTTTTGGCCGAGGCCGACGACTGGTCGCGCCGTCTGCTGCAAGGGCTCGAAGAGCCCAAGCCAGCCGCAGACCCGCCGCTGTTCGAATGGGCGCATGCGCTCGCCGGCGGGGCCGCCACCGTGGGCCATGTGGGCTTGGCGCAGTTGGCGCGCGCTTTGGAGCAGGCGCTCGAGCGTTTGCACCAAGCGGGCCAAGCCATTGGCGCGCAGCCGCCGCTGCAGGCGGTGCTGATCGAAGCGGCGCGGCAGGTGCAGGGCATCTTGCACCAGTTTGCTGCCGGTGTGCTGCGCAACCCCCTGCCCGAGACCTTGGCTGCCTTGGCCGGCTTGGCACCACTGGGCGCGGCGCGGTCGGTGGCGCTGCCGTTGGACGCGGCAGCGCCTGTGGCCGAGCCCAGCGCTCTGGCGCCCCCGCTGCAACCCCGTGCCCTGACCGAGCCCGAGCCCGAGCCAGCACCCCTGCCCCCGAGCGACCTTGTGCTCGACCCCGAGATTTTTGCCGTTTTTGACGACGAGGCCCAGCAGTTGCTGCCCCAACTGGGTGCCGCTCTGCGCCAGTGGCAGGCCCGTCCGCAGCACGGCGCGGCGCGCAGCGAGTTGTTGCGCCACCTGCACACCTTCAAGGGCAGCGCCCGGCTGGGGGGCGCCATGCAGCTGGGCGAGCGGCTGCATCGATTCGAAAGCCAGGTGCTGGCGCTGCCCGAGGTGCCCGAGCCCGCCGCCCTGCACGCGCTGCAGCCCGAGCTGGAACAGGTCGAAGCCGCGCTGACCCAGCTGCGCCGCCGCAGTGCCCAAGCCAGTGCCCAAGCCAGTGCCCAAGCCAGTGCCCAAGCCAGTGCCCAGACTGGTGCCCCGCTTGCGCACCGGCCCAGCCACGCTGGGCTTCGGGTCCCGACCGAGATGCCCCAGCCCAGCCCAGCGGTCGGCACCCTGAGGGTGCGCGCCGACTGGCTCGACCGGCTCGTGTTGCACGCCGCCGATCTCAGCCTGAGCCGCACCCGCATCGAATCCGATTTGCTGGGTGTGCGCCGCTCGTTACAAGACATGGCCACCAACGTGGCCCGTCTGCGCAGCCAATTGCGCGAGCTCGAACTGCAGACCGAGTCGCAAAGGTCGCCCACCGAGGCGCCGGCTGCGTCTCCCGACCCGCGTTTCGACCCGCTGGAGCTCGACCGCTACACCCGCTCCCAAGAGCTCACGCGCCTGATGGCCGAAGCGGTCAACGACGTGGCCGCGGTGCAGCACCAGTTGCAGCGGGCGATGCAGGCCGCTGAAGGCAATCTGGCCGCGCAGACGCGCCAGACCCGCGATTTGCAGCGCGATTTGTTGCGCAGCCGCTTGGTGGCCTTTGATTCATTGACCGAGCGCTTGCAGCGCAGCGTGCGGCTGGCGGCCGAAGACTGTGGCAAAACGGCAGAACTGCAGCTGGAACACGGCGAACTCGAGCTCGAACGCAACGTGCTCGAGCGGCTGGTGCCGGTGCTGGAACACTTGTTGCGCAACGCCGTGGCGCACGGCTTGGAATCCGACCTGCAACGCCAGCAACTGGGCAAACCGCTGCCCGGCCGGGTTGCGATAGCGCTGCAAGCCCACGACAAAGACCTGTCCATCACCGTGAGCGACGACGGCGCCGGGCTCGACAGCGAGCGCATACGCCAGCGCGCCGTCGCCTTGGGGTTGCAACCGCAGGCGGGGCAGTGGAGCTTGGAGCAGGCCCAGCGGCTGGTTTTTGCGGTGGGCTTGACCACCGCGGCTGAAGTCACCGAAGTGGCTGGGCGCGGCATCGGCCTCGACGCCGTGCGCAGCGAGGTGCGGGCCTTGGGTGGCCGCGTCGATTGCCTAGCGCCCCCAGCGGGCGGTTGCGCATTCAGGCTTTGGTTGCCGCGCAGCAGCAGCTTTAGCCAGGTGCAGATGTTGCGCGTGGGCGATTTTGTTTTTGGCGTGCCGACCGATCTGGTGTTGCAGGTGCACCAAGCGCAGGCCCCGGCCCTCACCGCCGCCTACGCCGGTGCCCGCTGGCCCAGCGAGGCGGCCGGCCCGATTCCGTTTCACTGGGCTGGGGCGCTGCTGGCCTTGTCGGCCGAGAGCACGGACGAGCCTTCGCAGCAAGTGCGGCAGTGGCAGGTGGTGGAGTTCTACAGCGCCGGTCAGCGCGTGGCGTGGCATGTGGACGAGGTGCTGGAGGTGCAAGAGGTGGTGCTCAAGCCCTTGGGGCCGCCGCTGGTGGGCCTGCCGGGCTTGGCCGGGGCCACGGCATTGGCCTCGGGCGCTGTGTGCCTGATCTACAACCCGGTCGCCCTGACGGCCCTGTGCGCCGATGCGGCGCGCCAGTGGGTGCGTCAGCAGCGCGCCGGCGCCACCGGAGTGGCGACGGCGCAGACGGCACCCGCCGGCGCTGCTGCGGCGCCGCTGGTGCTGGTGGTGGACGACTCCATCACGGTGCGCCGCGTCACCCAGCGTTTGCTGCAGCGCGAGGGCTACCGGGTGGCGCTGGCCAGCGACGGCGTGCAGGCCTTGGAACGGCTGGCTGCCGAGCAGCCGGCGGTGATGCTGTGCGACATCGAAATGCCGCGCATGGACGGGTTCGAATTGCTGCATCAAATGCGTCTAGACCCGCGCTGGGCCGATTTACCGACCATCATGATCACCTCGCGCTCGGCCGACAAACACCGCCAGCACGCGCGCAGCCTAGGGGTGGAGCATTACCTGGGCAAGCCCTATGCCGAGCCCGAATTGCTGGCTTTGGTGCAGGCGGCTTGTGCGCGCAGCGCTCAGCCCTCGGCCTCGGTGCGCGCCACGGCGTAGCGCGCCAGCGTGTGCGTGCGCGCCTCGAAGTGGTCCACCAGCGGCGCCGGGTAGTTGCGCCCCAGCACCACGCCGGCTGCAGCCAGCTCTGGGGCCGAGGCGCGCCAAGGTGCGTGCAGCAGCGGCTCGGGCAGGCTGGCCAATTGCGGCAAGTAGCGCCGGATAAACTTGCCCTGGGGGTCGAATTTTTCGCTTTGCAGCACGGGGTTGAAGATGCGGAAGTACGGTTGCGCGTCGCAGCCGCTGGAAGCGCACCACTGCCAGCCGCCGTTGTTGGAGGCAAGGTCGAAATCGATCAAATGATCGGCAAAATAGCGCTCGCCCCAGCGCCAGTCCAGCCCCAGGTCTTTGCACAAAAAGCTTGCAGCCACCATGCGCAGGCGGTTGTGCATGTAGCCGCTCTGGTTGAGCTGGTGCATGGCCGCATCCACCAGCGGGTAGCCGGTCTGGCCCGCGCACCAGGCGGCAAAGTGGGCTTGCGCCGTTTTGCCGTGCTCCCAGCGGATGCGGTCGTAGGCGGGCTTGAAGGCGCGCTCGGCCACGTGCGGGAAGTGGGCCAGTATCTGCTGGTAAAACTCGCGCCAGATCAGCTCGCTGAGCCAAGTGCTGGCGCCGGCCACCCCTTGCTGGTGCAGCTCGTGCGCCAACCGCACCGCTTGGCGGATGCTCAAGGTGCCAAAGCGCAGGTGCACGCTCAAGTAGCTGGGGCCTTTGAGGGCGGGGAAGTCGCGCGTCTGGGCGTAGTGCTCGATCCGCGCCAAAAAATCTTCCAGCAGCGCCAGCGCGCCGCGGCTGCCGGTGCGAATTTTGAGCTCGCGCAGGTTGCTGGGTACAAAGCCGAGCGCTTCCAGCGGCGGCACCCCGGTGGTCAAGCCGGGCGGGCAGGGCGCCAGCGCGTCGGCAAAGCGCTCCACGGGGTGCGGCTGCACGTGGCTGGGGCTGAGCGCCTGCAGCCAGGCTTTTTTGTAGGGCGTGAACACGGTGAAAGCGCGCCCGCCCTGGTTGAGGATTTCGTGGCGCTCAAACACCACCTGGTCTTTGAAGGTGTGCAGCAACACGCCCTCGTGCGCCAGCGCACCGCGCACCTGGGCATCGCGGGCCAGGGCGGCGGGCTCGTGGTCGTGGTTGGCGTACACCGCCTGCACGCCCAGTTGCGCGGCCAGGCGCGGGATTTGCTCGATGGCGCGGCCGTGGCACACCAGCAGCCCCACGCCTTCGGTGCCGTTGCTGCGCCCGAGCGCGCGCAGCTGCTCGTCGAGGTCGATGAGCGACTCGTGGATGAACTCGACCCGCCGATCCGCCTGCAAGCCGCGCTCGAGCAGCGGCTGCAAGATGTCGGTGTCGAACACAAAAACGCACCACACGCGCTGGCACTGGCGCAGCGCTTGGTGCAGTGCAGCGTGGTCGTGGCTGCGCAGGTCGCGGCGCAACCAGACAAGGCCGCTGGGATAGGGTTTGGGGGCAAGGGTCATGGGTGGGCGCTTAGAATGCACGGCATGAATTCGGATTTTGCACCCACTGACCTGACACACCATTTTTTGATCGCCATGCCGGGCCTTCAAGACGAGCTTTTTGGCAAAAGCGTGGTGTTTTTGTGTGAGCACTCGCCGCGCGGGGCCATGGGTTTGATCATCAACAAACCGAGCCAGCTCACGGTGGGCGAGTTGTTCGAAAAGGTCGATTTGCCGCTGCGCCGCAGCGAGCTGGCGCTGCAACCGGTGTTGCTCGGCGGGCCGCTGCAAACCGACCGCGGCTTTGTGCTGCACCCGGCCATGGGGGCGGTGCAGGCGGTGGGCAGCGACCACACCCCGCCCGCGGTGGCGCGCGCCCTGCGCGAAGCGCTGGCGGGCCTTGAGCCCGATGACGAAGCGCAGCCTGAGCGCGGTGCACTGGCGCGCAACGAGCAGCCCGGCGAGGATCCCAACGCGCAAGCCGACGCGGCGCCCGACGCACAATCTGAGGCCAGCTCGCCGCCAGTACTGCCCAGTGCCTACGCGGCCAGCCTGAAAATTGTTGGCAGCGGGCTGGAGATGACCAGCTCGCGCGACGTGCTCGAGGCCATGGCCTGCGGCGCCGGGCCCAGCAAAATGTTGTTCACCCTCGGTTACGCCTCGTGGGGCGAGGGCCAGCTCGAGTCCGAAATCGGCGAGAACAGCTGGCTCACGGTGGACGCCGACCCAGCCCTGATTTTTGATACCCCGCTGGCGCAGCGCTACGAAAAGGCCATGGCCTTGCTGGGGCTGCAGTCGTGGATGCTGGCACCGGGCGCGGGGCATGCATGACGGCGGCCAGCGAGGCTTTGCCGCCCAATGTCGCCTTGGCTACGGCGACTGCGGCTGCGGCTGCGGCTGCGGCACCCAGCCCGCAGCTGCCCGTGCCCCCCAGCCAGCAGCGCTTTTTGGCCTTTGACTGGGGGCTCAAGCGCACTGGCGTGGCCAGCGGCAACCGCCTGACGCGCAGCGCCACCGCCCAGCCCACGCTGCGCGCCGAAGGGGCGGCGCGCTGGCCGCTGATCGAAGCGCGCGTGCGCGAGTGGCAGCCCGACGCGCTGGTGGTGGGCATCCCCACCCACCCCGATGGCGCCGCACACGCCAACACGGCGCTGGCGCAAAAATTTGCGCGCCAGTTGCGCGGTCGCTTTGCCTTGCCGGTGTACGAAGTCGATGAACGCTACAGCAGCACCGAGGCCCACAGCCAGGGCGCGCGCGACGCCGACGCCGCCGCCGCCTGCATCATCTTGGAGCAGTTTTTGAGGAGCCTGCCATGAGCCATTTGTCACTCGATGCCGAACAGCTGTACGCCGAGCTCAAGCGCGGCGTGCAGGCCCTGCTGGCGGGCAGCGCCACGGCGACGCACCTGGTCGGGGTGGCCACCGGCGGGGCTTGGCTGGCCGAGCGCTTGCATACCGAGCTGGGTTTGCCGGGCCGCGCCGGCGTCATCTCTTCCACGCTGCACCGCGACGACTACGTCCAGCGCGGCCTGCGCGCGCGCGGCGGCCAGACCAGCCTGCCCTTTGAGGTGGGCGGCGCCGAGGTGCTGCTGATCGACGATGTGCTCTACACCGGCCGCACGCTGCGCGCCGTGATCAACGAGCTCTACGACTACGGCCGTCCAGCCTGCGTGCGGCTGGCGGTGCTGGTGGATCGCGGCGGGCGCGAGCTGCCGCTGGCGGCCGACTTTGCCGCCGTGCGGCTGCCGCTGGACCGCGCGCTGCGCTTTGCACTGGTGCGCCGCCCCGAGGGCGGCTTCGACTTCGAGGTCGCCCCCGCCGCGCCCAGCAACAACCCGCAGGGGAGCAACACATGAGCCCCAACCCGCAACTCAACCGCCACGGCGAACTCATCCACCTGCTCTCGACCGAGGGGCTGCCGCGGGAGATTTTGCTGCACATCCTCGACACGGCGGCCAATTTCGTCGGCGTGCACCAGCGCGAGGTCAAAAAAGTGCCGCTGCTGCGCGGCAAGAGCGTGTTCAACCTGTTTTTCGAGAACAGCACCCGCACCCGTACCACCTTCGAGATCGCCGCCACGCGCCTGTCTGCCGACGTGATCAACCTCGACATCGGGCGCAGCTCGGCGGCCAAGGGCGAATCGCTGCTCGACACCATCGCCAACCTGAGCGCCATGGCGGCCGACATCTTCGTCGTGCGCCACAGCGAATCGGGCGCGCCCTACCTGATCGCGCAGCACGTGGCGCCGCACGTGCACGTGATCAACGCCGGCGACGGGCGCCACGCCCACCCCACGCAGGGGCTGCTGGATATGTACACCATCCGCCACCATAAGGGCGACTTCAGCCAGTTGTCGGTGGCCATCGTCGGCGATGTGCTGCATTCGCGCGTCGCGCGCTCCGACATCCATGCCCTGCGCACGCTGGGCTGCCCCGACGTGCGTGTGGTCGGGCCGCGCACGCTGGTGCCCGCCGATCTGGCGGCTATGGGCGTGCGCGTCTGCCACGACCTGGAGCAGGGTATCCGCGGCTGCGACGTGGTGATCGCGCTGCGGCTGCAAAACGAGCGCATGAACGGCGCCCTGCTGCCTTCGAGCCAAGAGTATTTTCAGCGCTTTGGCCTCACGCCCGAGCGGCTGCGCTGGGCCAAGCCCGACGCGATCGTGATGCACCCGGGGCCGGTCAACCGCGGGGTCGAGATCGACTCCAGCGTGGTCGATGGCGCGCAGAGCGTGGTGCTGGCGCAAGTGACCTTTGGCATCGCGGTGCGCATGGCGGTGATGGGCATCGTCGCCGCCAATGAAGCCTAAACGAGCAGCGGAGCAGCAAGCATGAAAACACTGATTCGGGGCGGGCGGCTGATCGACCCGGCCAGCCAGACCGATCGGCTGGCCGACGTGGCCATCGCCGGCGGGCGCATCGTGCGCATCGCGGAGCCGGGCGCGGCGTGGCCCAATACTGCGTCAGAATCTGCGCCCGAGCGCGTGCTCGACGCCAGCGGCTGCCTGGTCGTGCCCGGCCTAGTGGACCTGTGCCTGCGCCTGCGCGAGCCGGGGCAGGAGCACGCCGGCATGTTGGAGTCCGAGCTGGGGGCGGCGGTGGCTGGCGGCGTCACCAGCCTGGTCTGCCCGCCCGACACCGACCCGGTGCTCGACGAACCCGGCCTGGTGGACATGCTCAAGGCGCGGGCGCAAAAGCTGCGGCAGGCGCGGGTGTTTCCGCTCGGGGCGCTCACGCGCGGCCTCAAGGGCGAGGCGCTCACTGATATGGTGCAGCTCAGCCAAGCCGGCTGCATCGGCTTTGGGCAGGCCGAGCTGCCCATCGTCAACACCCAGGTGTTGCAGCGCGCCTTGCAGTACGCCGCCACCTTTGGCTACAGCGTCTGGTTGCGGCCGCAAGACTTCTGGCTGGGCCAGGGCGTGGTGGCCAGCGGCCCGCTGGCCACGCGCATGGGCCTGAGCGGCATACCCGTGGCGGCCGAGGTGCTGGCGGTGCACACGGCGCTGGAGCTGTTGCGCGGCGTGCACGCCAGCGCCTCGAGCTCCGGGCCGGGGCTGCGCTTGCACCTGTGCCGGCTCAGTTCGGCCGCTGCGGTCGAGTTGGTGCGCCAAGCCAAGGCGGCCGGTTTGCCCCTGAGCTGCGACGTGAGCGTGCACAACCTGCACCTGTGCGACACCGACATCGGACACTACGACACCCGCGCGCGCCTGCAGCCGCCGCTGCGCCAGCCCAGCGACCGCGCCGCGCTGCGCGCCGCGCTGGCCGATGGCACCATCGACGCGCTGGTGTCGGACCACAACCCGGTGGCGACCGACGCCAAGGTGCTGCCCTTTGCCGAGGCCGAACCGGGCGCTTCGGCGGTGGAGCTGCTGGCCGGTCTGGCCTTGCTGTGGGCCGAGCAAGAGCGGCTGCCGCTGCTGCGCGCGCTTGAGGTACTCACCGCCGGGCCGGCGCGGGTGCTGGGGGGCAGCCTGGGTTCGCTACAAGACAGCCTAGGCCGCATCAGCGAAGGCGGTGTGGCCGACCTGTGCCTGATCGACCCCCGGCTCCCTTGGACGGTGGCCCCCGGCGCGCTGCGCAGCCAAGGCCGCGCCACCCCCTTCGATGGCCGCGAGCTGCCGGCCAGCGTACGCGCCACGCTGGTGGGCGGGCAGGTGGTCTATGACGCGGCGCTGGCCCGCCGGGATGGATGTGGTAGGTGGATCAAAACATGAAGCGTATACGCGCCATCGGGCGATTGCTGCGGCTGCTGAGCCATATCGTTTGGGCCTTGTACCTGCTGCAATACCGTTTCCCCAAGCTCGGGGCGCCCGAGCGCCAGGCCACGGTGCGCAGCTGGACGCAGCAGGCGTTGGCAATCATGGGGGTGCGGCTGCAGGTGCTTTGTGAACCACCCTCCGGCGGGCCGTTGTTGGTGATCTGCAACCACATTTCGTGGCTCGACATTTTGATCATCAACGCCAGCCAGCCTTGCCGCTTCATCTCCAAGGCTGAGGTGCGGCGCTGGCCGGTGCTGGGCACCTTGGTCGAGCGCGCCGGTACCTTATTCATCGAGCGCCAAAAGCGCAGCGACGCGCTGCGCGTGGCCCAGCAGGCTGCTGCCGCGCTGCGTGCGGGCGATCTGGTGGCGCTGTTCCCCGAGGGCACCACGGGCGACGGGCAGGGCATTTTGCCCTTTCACGCATCCCTGTTGCAAGCGGCGGTGGATGCCGATTGCCCGATCCTGCCCGTGGCCGTGGTCTATCTGCACGGCCACGGCCAGGCGCTGCTGGGCGAAGCGGCGCGCCACGAAGCGCCGGTGTACTGCGGCAACACCAACCTGTTTGCGTCGGTCTGGCGCATCGTCTGCGCCCGTGACCTGCAAGCCACCCTGCACTGGGGCGAGCCCGATGCGGCGCAGGGGCGCGACCGCCGCGCCTGGGCCGAGTCGCTGCGCACTGAGATCGGCCGCTTGGCCGACCAGCCCCTGTTGCCGCGCACCGGCGAGCCGCCGCGTTGGAAAAAAACACCCGACAACTCGGATCAATAAACAGCCTGATTGCGGCGTGGGGCCGGTGGCGCGCCGGCTGGGTGTGTCACTCGGGCGCTGACGGGCAGTCCAGCACGCCCAAGTTGACCCCACCGGCCGGGCGCAGCCGTGGGTCGCCCAGCGCCGGTTTGCTGCGCGCGGTGCCATAGTCGGCGCGCAGTTGCGCCAGCTGCGCACGCTGGCTGTCGGAGGCGGCAATGTCGTTGCCGTAGCGCTGCAGCACCAGCCAAGCCGTCTCGATGGCTCGGGCGTTTAACGAGCCCTGGGCAGTGCGCAGCAACTCGGCAAAGGCGGTTTTGGGCTCGCCGCCGTTGGCGGCCTTGAGCGTGCGCTCGATCAGTTCCACCATGTGATCCTGGGCCTGCAGCAAGCGCTCGACAAACGGTGGGTGGGCGCTGGCGGCGCTGGCCAGCAGGTCGCCCATGGCTTTGCTGGTGGCAAAGCGGTGCCCAAGGCGATCGATTACTTTGGTGTCGGGCAGCAGCTGCGTCTGGCGCTGCGCCAGGCAGGCCAAGGCGCAGAGCAGGTTGCAGGCGGCCTCCATGTCGAAGGTCGGCGCGTCGATCTGCTGGCACGCTTGGGCAATCAGGTTGCGGGTTTTCTCGAGGTGCCCTTGTTGATCGTTGGCCAGAGCGGCGATCAGGTCGGTGAAGCGCTGCAAGCGCAGGTCGTGCGGGGTGGCGCGCAGGCGCTTGCGCAGCTCGGCCTGGTGGCGCTCGAGTTGCGCCGGGTGCTGGTGCGCATAGGCCGACAGGGCCAGCAGCACCAGGCACTCGCTGTCGAACATCTTGGAATCCAGCCCGAGGTAGGTGGAGCGCTCCAGCAGCTCAAAAGCGCGTTCGCGATCGCCGCAAAAATAGGCCAGCATGCCCAGCCGCTGCTGGCGGCCGATGGCCATCGGAGTGAGCGCCAGCGCTTTGTGCAGGGTCGCTAGCGCCTCTTGGAATTGGCCCAGCTCCAGTTGGGCGCGACCCAGCACATCGTAGGCCTCGGGGTAGTCGGGGGCAGCTTCGATCAAGGCCTTGAGGGTCTGCAAGGCCGCTTGGGTGGCACCGGCGTTGAGCTGCGCGCGCGCCACGCCGAGCAGGGCCCAAGGCTTGGGGTCGGCGTCCCACAACAGTTGGAACAAGGCGCGCGCCTCGTCCATGCGCTCGAGCCGCAGCAGCACCTCGGCCCCCAAGCGGCCCACCTGCTGCCACTGCGGCCCGCGCGTGGCCACGCGCTCGCGCGCCAGCCGCACGGCATCCTCGGGCTGCTGCGCTTCCAGCGCCTGGTAGATGGGCAGCAGCGCGGCCTTGCGCAGCCGCGCCTGTTCGATGCGGTCGTACAGGCTGCCGGCCGAGTAGGGGCGCACGATGTAGCTGTCCACCGAGGACTCGGCGGCTTCGCTGACTTTGAGGTAAGTGGCCTCGTCGGTGAGCAACATGAACACCGTGGCGTAGGGCAGCAGCCCGCTGCGGCGCAGGTCGTCGAGCAACTCTTGGCCGCTGCCGCCGCCCTTGGGGAACTGGTCGCCGCAGACCATCACGTCGAAGGGGTTGCGCTCGAGTTCGCGCCGCGCCTCGCTGATGCGGCTGATTTGGCTCACCGACTACAAACCCATGCCGTGCAACTGGCCGGCCAGCGTCATGCGCATGCTCGGGTTGCCATCGACGACCAAGGCTGCGGACTGGTGCAATGCGCGCGGACGGCTGGGCGCAGAGGCGGACAAGGGCGGGGCAGGGGGCCGGTTCATGGAAGTGCAGGGCGGGTGGTTGAAAGCGACTTTAACCGAGTTGGACGTGCACTGATTTGGGGCAGCAAAGCTGCGAAACAGCAGGCACGCTTATTGCTGTTAGGCTGGGAGCTGGTGCGCAGGCTACGAGTTGGGTGGCTGGTCTGCCATCAAGCCTGCGGGCCGTGGGAGGAGCAAAGGCCAAGCCCGACTGCTCATGCCCGAGCAGGAGGCGCACATCCAAAAGCTCATCTGCGACAAGCGCCCCGAGCAGCTCAAGATGGACTTCTTCCTGTGGAGCCGCTCTGCGGTCATGCAACTCATTGAGCAAGAGTGCGGCCTCGAGCTGGGCGTGCGCACCGTGGGCAAATACTTGGCACGCTGGGGTTTCACGCCCCAAAAGCCCATCAAAAAGGCCTATGAGCAGCGCCCCGAGGCCGTCAAGGCTTGGCTCGATGCAACCTGAGGGTGCATCACTAGCCAAACCGGTCAAGGCCTAGCTGGCAGAGCGGATCGAACAGATCGAGGTGTTCTACCTGCCCAGCTACAGCCCGGAGCTCAACCCCGAAGAGCGGCTCAATGCGGATCTCAAGCAGGCCATGGGCAAGCGGGTGCCGGTGCGCACCAAGGCCAAGCTGCGCCAAACCGCCAACGAGCACATTGCCATGCTGGAGCAATCACCCGAGCGGTTAATGAGCTTCTTCCAAGACCCCAAGGTCAAATATGCCACCGGTTAAGACTTCTTGGGGCCGTAGCAATAGTGTGGTGCGCCGCGCGCCCGCACGGCACGCACCAGTGTTGCCCAGACCTGGGCGTTGTCCAACTCACGAACGTCGGGCCCGGACGCATGCGCGAGCAGGCGATGGGCAACGTCGGCGTGCGGCAACACCGGCCCGGCGAACCACACCCGCTCGCCGTCGGCGAGCACCAGGGTCGGGAAGGTCTTGATGTCGATGTCGTCGACGAGTTCGGCGTCGTCCTCGATGTCCACCCAGTGCCACTGCACGTCGGCATGGGCTGCACGCAGTTTTTCGAACACCTACCGGTAGGCGTCGCAGGTGCGGCACCATCCTGCGCACAGCACCATGGCGACGCGTACAGCCCGGGACGCGGGCGCAGTGGCCTGGTCAGCGGCCT